>ENA-ORNZ01001442-ORNZ01001442.1-human-gut-metagenome-genome-assembly--contig:-NODE-1442-length-21580-cov-3.582253_pt1 | contig 21580 bp, 26 predicted proteins | sample MGYA00242124_ERZ509040 | MGnify/ENA primary metagenome ERZ509040 (study PRJEB26280, sample SAMEA2338733) | human gut metagenome | biome: human gut; feature: human-associated habitat; material: faeces... | reverse complement strand
AGACAACCATTGGAGGACGAGAAGATTATTGTGTCCCGAAGCGGAGGAACATATGAATTTCCTGCTAAATTTATTTTGATAGGGGCAATGAATCCCTGCAAATGTGGTTACTACCCTGATATGAACAAATGCACTTGCACAGAGCAGGAAGTAAAGAAATATATGGAAAAAATAAGCGGTCCGCTAATAGACCGAATAGACTTGTGCGTGCATATGAATCAGGTTACATATTTTCAATTGGAAAAAGAAGAACAGCCGGAAGATTCTTTAACCATCAAAGAAAGAGTAAATAGGGCTGTTCAGATTCAGCGTGAAAGGTATGCCAATGAGAAGTTTAAGTTTAACAGTCAGCTTTCAGGCGAAAACATAAAGAAATACTGCAAGCTTAACAAAGAAGAACAGCATTTAATGGAAAAAATATATACTACAATGGATTTAAGTATAAGAGCTTATGACAAAATCATAAAAGTGGCTAGAACAATAGCAGATTTAAAACAACACGAAAAAATACAACAGGGGGATATAGCTGAGGCTGTAAGTTACAGACCGGTGCTTTTCAAATAAATATGGATAATACAAATAAAAACATAAATCAAAATTCAAATACAAATGAAAATAAAAAAATAAACAATAAAAGAGGCAGTGAATACAAAGAACAGCTGGAAAAATTAAAGGATAAAAACTACATAAAGGAATTAGAAAAACAGGGCATAAAAGTTGTATCAGTAAATGACAGGAATTACCCGGCTAAGTTGTTGCCTTATGATCATAGACCGGAATATTTATTTTATAAAGGAAGACTGCCTGACAGGGACAAGCCTGTAGTGGCAATGGTAGGGGCAAGAGCGTGCTCTAATTATGGAAGAAAAATGGCAAGAGCATTGGCAAGAGAGCTGTCGGAAAACGGAGTTCAGATTATAAGCGGAATGGCAAGAGGCATAGACACTTATAGTCAGATAGGAGCTTTGGAAGGTGGAACGCCAACATTTGCAGTACTTGGAAGTGGTGTGGATGTTTGCTATCCAACAGAAAACATAGAACTTTATAATGATATTTTAAAAAATGGTGGAATAATTTCTGAGTATCCTCCGGGGGCAGGACCAATAGCCTGGCATTTTCCTCTTAGAAATAGAATTATAAGCGGACTTTCGGACAAGGTTATAGTAGTTGAGGCAAGAGAGAAAAGTGGTTCCCTGATTACCGTAGAATGGGCATTGGAACAGGGGAAAGACGTAATGGCAGTACCGGGTAGAGTGGGCGAAAAATTAAGCGATGGATGCAACCGTCTCATAAGGGCAGGAGCAGGCATAATTACAGGTGCTAATGACGTGCTAAATGACATACAATATAGTGGTTCAAAAAACGAAAATGAGAAAAAACAAAAAGAAAAAAGTCTTGAAAAAGATTTAGCCTTGTTGTATAGTGGGTTACGTTTACAGCCGAAAAATATTTATGAACTGATGAATGAAACAGGTTTTAAGTATGAAGAACTTACAGGTATGCTGCTAAAACTTCAGTTAATGGGACTGGTAGAGCAGCCATCAGAAAATTATTATTCAAAGGCTTAACGACAACAGCGAAAATATTTTAAGGAGATGTTTATGGCAAAATATCTTGTGATTGTGGAATCACCGGCTAAAGTTAAGACTATTAAAAAGTTTTTGGGCTCTAACTATGAAGTAGTTGCTTCAAATGGACACGTTAGAGATCTTCCTAAGAGTACAATGGGAATAGACATGGAAAATGACTACGAACCAAAGTACATTACAATTAGGGGAAAGGGAGACAAGTTGGCAGAACTTCGTCGCTATGCAAAAAAAGCAGACAAAGTATATTTGGCAACTGACCCGGACCGTGAGGGAGAAGCAATTTCATGGCACTTATCAATAGCCTTGAAATTAGATCCAAAGAAGACTTACAGAATTACTTTTAATGAAATTACAAAGCAGGCAGTAAAGGAGTCATTAAAACATCCAAGAGATATAGAAATGGGATTAGTTGATGCCCAGCAGGCAAGAAGAGTATTAGACAGAATGGTGGGATATAGCATTAGTCCGCTATTATGGATGAAGATTAAAAGAGGTTTAAGTGCAGGACGAGTTCAGTCTGTAGCATTAAAAATGCTCTGTGACAGAGAAGATGAAATAAACGCATTTATTCCAAAAGAATATTGGGATATGGATGCAGTATTAAAGCACAAAAATAAAGAATTTACAGTAAGCTTTTATGGCGACAACAAGGGTAAATTAGAAATTACCGGAAAAGAACAGTTAGACGGAATTGTTAAGGAATTAAAAGACAGTGAGTTTACTGTTAAGGACATTAAAAAGGGAAGCAGAACAAGAAAAGCACCTATACCTTTTACAACAAGTACATTGCAGCAGGAAGCTTCAAAGGCGCTTAACTTCTCAACACAGAAGACAATGAGAATAGCTCAGCAGTTGTATGAGGGTGTTGACATTAAGGGCAGAGGAACAATAGGTCTTATAACATATTTGAGAACTGATTCCACAAGAGTATCAGAAACAGCAGAAGTTCAGGTAAAGGAATTTATCGAAAGCAAATATGGCGATTCATATATGGCTAAAGAGATTAACTCAAAGAAGTCAAACAAGAAGATTCAGGATGCTCACGAAGCAATCAGACCTACAGATGTAAACTTAATGCCTGAAGAAGTAAAAGACCAGCTTCCAAGAGATTTATTTAGATTATATCAGCTTATCTGGAGAAGATTTGTTGCAAGCCGTATGGAAAATTCAGTTTACGAAACAACTAACGTAAAAGTTAATGCAGGAAAGTATATTTTTAATGCATCAACATCAAAACTTGATTTTGACGGTTTTATGAAAGTCTATACAGACAGTGATAATGAGAAAGTTGTTACAAACAACACCATTGCAAAGCTTGAAAAAGATTCAAAACTTGAATTTGGAAAGTTTGAAGAAAATCAGCACTTTACACAGCCACCTGCACATTTTACGGAAGCAGCACTTGTAAAGGCAATGGAAGAACAGGGTATTGGACGACCAAGCACTTATGCTCCGACTATTACAACAATTATTGCAAGACGTTATGTAACAAGAGAAAAGAAAAATCTTTATGTTACAGAGTTAGGTGAAGCAGTAAACAATGTAATGAAAACAGAGTTTAGTGTTATTGTAGACACACAGTTTACAGCTAACATGGAATCACTTCTTGATGCAGTTGAAGAAGGTACAATAGAATGGAAGACAGTTATCAGAAACTTCTATCCTGACTTAAAAGAACAGGTAGAAAATGCTGAAAAGAACTTAGAAAAGATTGACATTGCAGATGAAGAATCTGATGAAATCTGTGAAGAATGTGGAAGACGTATGGTAATTAAATACGGCCCACATGGTAAGTTTCTTGCCTGTCCGGGATTTCCTGAATGTAGAAATACAAAACCATACTTAGAAAAGATTGGCGTTCCTTGTCCAAAGTGTGGAAAGGATGTATTACTTAAGAAAACCAAGAAGGGCAGAAGATATTATGGTTGTATAGATAACCCTGAATGTGATTTTATGTCATGGCAGAAACCTTCTGCAGAAAAGTGTCCACAGTGTGGAGGCTATATGGTTGAAAAAGGTAACAAGCTTGCATGTGCAGATCCACAGTGTGGTTATGTTACAGAACTTAAGAAAGAAAAGCAGGCTAACTAAAAAACAATATGACAACATAGCAAAAGAATGTTGTGGAAAAATTGTGTGAAAGTCTGAATGAGAATTTTATAAAAAACATAATTTATACGAAAGAAAGCAGTTGCATACTGCTTTTTTTTGTGTTATGATATTTGAGTTGCATTAAGCACATCTGTGGAGAGTCAGACCGGTGCCCACGCTCGGGGTTGTCTGATTTGGTGAAGCAGATGGAAGGCATGATATATGCCGGGTTAACAACCGGAACAGTATCAATAATTAATTTTTAAAAAACCAGGAGGTATAAGAATGAGCGTTATTTCAATGAAACAGTTATTAGAAGCAGGTGTTCATTTCGGACATCAGACAAGAAGATGGAACCCTAAAATGGCAGAATACATCTACACAGAAAGAAATGGTATCTACATCATCGACTTACAGAAGTCAGTAGGTAAAGTAGATGAAGCTTACAAGGCAGTTTCAGATATCGCAGCAGAAGGCGGTACAATTCTTTTCGTTGGTACAAAGAAACAGGCTCAGGAAGCTGTTCAGACAGAAGCTGAAAGATGTGGAATGTACTACGTTAACGAAAGATGGCTTGGAGGTATGCTTACAAACTTCAAGACTATCCAGTCAAGAATTAAGAGATTAAAAGACATCGAAAAGATGGCAGAAGATGGAACATTTGATGTTCTTCCTAAGAAAGAAGTTGTTAACATCAAGAAGGAATGGGACAAGCTTGAAAAGAACCTTGGCGGTATCAAGGACATGAAGAGAATCCCAGATGCTATCTTTGTAGTAGATCCTAAGAAGGAAAAAATCTGTGTTCAGGAAGCACATTCACTTGGAATTACATTAATCGGTATTGCAGATACAAACTGTGACCCAGAAGAATTAGACTATGTTATCCCAGGTAACGATGATGCTATCAGAGCAGTAAAACTTATCGTTTCTAAGATGGCTGATGCTGTTATCGAAGCAAACCAGGGTGAAGAAATGGTAGCTGAAGATGCAGCTGAAGAAGCAACAGAAGAATAAGATATAGTTTTTAGGAGGATATAATTATGACAATCACAGCAGCAATGGTAAAAGAATTAAGAGAATTAACAGGCGCTGGTGTTATGGCTTGTAAGAAAGCTTTAGTAGAAACAGATGGAGATCAGGAAGCAGCTATCGAAATCTTAAGAAAAAAAGGCGAAGCTACAGCAGTTAAGAAATCAGGAAGAATTGCAGCAGAAGGTGTTGTATTTACAGCAGTAAAAGACGGCAAGGCAGCAATCGTTGAAGTTAACTCAGAAACAGACTTCGTTGCTAAGAACGAAAAATTCCAGACATTCGTATCAAACGTTGCAAATCAGATTCTTGATTCTGATGCAGCAGACATGGACGCATTCATGGCTGAACCATGGGCACTTGATACAACAAAGACAGTTAAAGACGAATTAGTTTCACAGATCGCAGTAATCGGTGAAAACATGAATATCAGAAGATTCAAGAAGATTGAATCAGACGGAGTTCTTGCTTCATACATCCACGCTGGTGGAAAGATTGGTGTATTAGTTGACGCTGATGCTCCAGCAAACGATACAGTTGTAGCAGCAATTAAGACAGTAGCTATGCAGATTGCAGCTATGAGCCCTCAGTACGTTAGCAGAGAAGACATCTCAGATGAAGAACTTGCTAAGATGAGAGAAATCACAATTGACAGTGCTTTAAATGATGTATCATCACTTCCAAAGCCAATCCAGAAGGATATCTTCGCTGAAGCATTTGCTTCAGATGCATTAAATGCTGAAGACAAGGCTGTATTGGAAGAAAAGCAGAATGACAAGTATTTATTCAACTTCCTTTCAAAAGAAGCAATCGCTGCATTAGCTGCAATTGCAATGAGCAAGAAGGAAGCAATTATGGATAACAAGATTTTCAACGGCTTAGTTGAAGGTCGTATTTCAAAGCAGTTAAAAGAAGTATGTCTTCTTGATCAGACATACGTTATGGCTGCAGACGGAAAGCAGACAGTAAAAGCATACTTAGCTGAAGTTTCAAAAGAAGTTGGTGCTACAGTTGCACTTAAGAGCTTCGTAAGATTTGAAACAGGCGAAGGTATTGAAAAGAAAGAAGAAGACTTCGCTGCAGAAGTTGCAAAACAGATGCAGTAAATCATAAGTTATCATAACTTGATTTTATAAAAAAGAATTCTATTTTATAACGGGTGAAAACCCACATTATAGAGGAGAAAATCCCTTAAATGTACTATTTTTAGTATGTTTGAGGGATTTTTTGGCTTTTTATTTCATGTATTGGAAAAAACTTCGATTTTGCAATGAGTTTTTCAATCAAGGCACAATTATATATAATGGATGAGCCATCAGCGACACTGGATATTGAATCTGAAAGTATAATATTTAACAATATTTTTGAACAAACAGCAAATGCAACCTTACTTCTTATATCTCATAGTTTAAGCAATTTACGTAAAATGGATAAAATAATTGTTATTGAAAAAGGAAAAATAAGCGAAATAGGAAGTCACATTGAATTAATTAATAAGGGAGGAGCATATTCACATTGGTATAAAATACAAAAACAAAGAATGTAAAGATTTTTATACAAAAATTAATAGTAAAAGTTTTGACAAATATGCTATAACCAAATACAATCAAATTACAAGTTACAGAGGATATAACTATTAAGTTTATGTATTATTAGATAAAATATATTTGAAAAGAGGGTAAAAATGATTGTACAACAAAAATATTTATTAACACTTACAATTTCACATATTATCAGTGCTTTAGTGGTAATAAATAAAGCACATTGTAGATTAGAAATATTGATGTATATTTATATTTTTCTGCCAGCAATAATTTTAATTGCAACTAGAATAATATATAAATATATGAAAGCCAAGCTTATGTATGTGGTTTCACCAATCCTCATTTATTGTTTTTTTAAGCTGCTGTTGTATGTTTTGGTTAAATGAAGAAATTGTTAAGGAAATCTTTTTATATAGACCAACATATCCATGTATCATTTATTTAGTTATAATAATTTTTGGAGCAATAGTAATGCCGTTTACAAGACCTAATAGCTTTTTTGGTATTAGAATTCAACAGACAGAAGATTATCCTGAGGTTTGGCAAAGAACACATATATTTGCTTCGTTAATTTTAAGTTTAGTGGTTTTACCAACGACTATTGCTTTATTTTATTTTGAATCAGATTTAAGCTTCTTCTTTTGTAATGTTTTCTTAATAGTACCATTGGTATTAGGAATTATTTATGCTGTTATTATTACAATACCTATTGAAAAAGCAGAAAAAAAACAAATGGATAAAGAACTTGAAGAACAAATAAAAAAAGAACAGGGGTATCGCTGAAAATTTTGATAACTTTCGGGGGTTTTTAGCATTAGTGTTCTATTGGTGTTGGAAATTTTCTTTCGCCAAAAAGCAGAAAACTTACACCTGAAAAATGAATAAATGATATTAATGCAAGGCATGAACAACAGATTTTGTTCATACAAGATAAACTTAATTTTTTACGAAACATTTTTACGACCTCCTTTGAACATTAGAATTTTAGCAAACATCATTTGACATGTGTGTAATATGATAGTCCAAAAGCCAATAATTAAATATTGATATATTATGCTATGGCTATTGAAAATGCTAACTATTATAAAAAAAGCAAATATAAGTAAGAAAACTATTGTTCTGACAGTGTTTTAACAATACGCTATTTGGAGATGGTCTAAGAGGTGAAACTATTGGACCAATGTAATAGTTAATTATGATACAGACAATAGTAATAATTTGAATAAATAAGATATCCGGAGTTATCAATTGTGGAAGGATAACTACTGCCAGATAAGATATTACGAAAGTTAGCAGCAAACAGGTTGTATAATGTTTACAATGAAAGCCGCCACTGTTAAATCTAATTAATGATAATAAAAGTATAAATACGGTAAAACTTAAAGTTTTACCAATAATAATGTAAAAAATATATAGCAATAGTATCTTGCTAAATTCAGATGCAATGGAAAGTAATGTATACTTTACTAATTCCAATTCATAATCTGAATAGTTATATGTTGTTTTTAAGGCTTGTCTGATTTTATCCATAGTAAATAGTCCTTTGTAAGTTGTTGACTATATCATATATGGTGTAGGGGAGAATATTAGATTTTTTTCAGAAAGTTGATTTTTGGATATAAAAAAGTTAAAGTGTATATGTTTAAGAGAATATAAATGTCTTTTTGGCGAATATGAGTATAAATATAAAAATGAATATGAAATATATTATTTTTATTTATATTGAAAAGTTTTGAAATAATAATAGTTATTAGTGCAAATAATTCGGATTTGCAGTAAAATAATGAAAGATAATAGCAGATTATATATCAAAATTGAATCGTTAGGAGAAAAAATGAATAATTTATTAAGTGAATACATTAACATTTATAATGAAATGAAAGAAAATAATAATATCTGCATTCCATTATGTGCTGCGGAAACATATATTTCTAAATTTGTAAAGCAACCTTTGATTTCTGATTTCGAGGGAAAGTATTACTTTTTCGAAGGGAACAAGATATCTGAACTCAAAGAATTAATTAGTTCTGCGTGCAAAGAATTGTTTGACGCAAAATATACTAATTCAGATAGTTTAACTGGAATTAATTGTTTTACAGTTTGTGCCATGTCTCTTCTTCATTCCGGAGATAAAGTTATTTTAACCACTCCTGAACAAGGAGGACATGCCTCTATGCCCATAATTTTAGATACATTGAATGTTTCTTATGATTCTGTTCCATATGATTTTAATAAATATCAAATAAATTATTCTGAATTAAATAAAATGTGTTCAACAAACAAATATTCATTTATCATTTTTTGCCAATCTGATTTAATAAATGTGCCAGATTTGAATAAAATTAAGTTACCTGACAATATGGGAATTATATATGATGCAACTCAAACTTTAGGTTTGATAGGTGGAAAATGTCTTTCTAATCCTTTAGAATGTAAAAATACCATATTATTAGGTGGAACACATAAAACATTGCCATCTGCCGCATGTGGATTAATTATGACAAATAACAAAATATATAGTAAACAGATTGATTCCAAGGTTACTCCGGATTATCTTCGAGATATTCAACCTAATCATATGGCAAGTCTATTGTTGGCATTAATAGAGCAAATAGAATATGGTAAGAAATATCAACATACTATAATAACGCTCGCAAATAAATTAGGTAAATATTTAGAAAACTATAACTTTAATGTTGCAAAAATAGATGCAAAAACATATTCCAATACACACCAACTCTTTATACTTATGACAAAAGATGAAGCTGATAGTTTTTATATTACTGCACAAAAGTATAATATTTCACTAAATCAAAAGCATAAAAAATTATTCGCAGATGATGGAATAAGAATTGGAACTCAACAAATAGCACGTTTTAATTGGAACGATGATGACATAGCTTTATTAGCTGAACTCTTTTATCTAATTAAAAAAGACAATAATTCTAATAGAATTAATGAGATACGAAATCAACTTATAACAAAAAAAATACCACATTTTACATTTGATGAAATAATTATAAAATAGTCATAATCCTTGTATCAAAGCATTCAATGATTTTGTCTTTTTGAGGGTCTTCTAATTCAATAGAATTAATTCTATGTATAAGTTTCAGCCCATAATTATTTTTATTTTTGCATAAAGTTATAATTTCTTCTTTGGATAAAGAGTCTTTAGATTTTAATCGAGTTATTTTTTTTATGTTTTTTAAATAGTATTTCATAATATTTACTTGTATTTTTATATTATTATCTTCTGTTCTCTTTATACAATTTTCATAATCTATTAATGCCTGTTTATAGTTACAGAAAAGCCTATTAATTTCAGCCCTGATAAAATAGGCATTTGCCAATAGTCGATCATTTTGACTTGTATATTTCAATATTACAGAGTCAATCGGTGCTAAAATTTCTTTCTTTGTATAATTGCCTTTATAATATAAATAAATTGACTTATTTCGTTCTATTTTTAGCAAATCCTTTTTAGTTTTGGGTAATTTACTTTTTTCGCAAAATTCTAATGTATTCAAAAAAACAGATAACGTATCTAATTTAGAATAAGGGACAACCAAATCATCAATAAAATATTTTGCCACTAATATTCCCAAAGAATCGGTAAATCCACTAATAGTATAATTTTCAATTGCTTTTAGAATTTCAAGAGCTACGTTGCATTCCCATAGATGTTTATAGTAATGAGCCTCAAGTATTTCCAACGAATAATTATTATTATAAATCATCAATTCTTCTTTTTTTAAAGTCAATAGAATATCTAGGGCATTCTGATAATTATTCAGTAAATGTTCACAATCAGATCTCATTAGATAATACTTAAAATATAAATCATTATTTTTTGATAATACATTTGAATATGTATTATAGAATTGATCTAAAAGCTTTTTTGAATTAGCATATTCCCCAATAAATAATTCTAATTGAATAGTATTTAGTTCTTTGTCATATGATGTAGGTTCCTTTTTGTTTATTTTTTTTATCCATTCCACATATTCTTGATGTTCTAACAAGAAATGTATTTTTCCTATATTCCCACTTGTAAGATCATATAAAACTTGAATTTCATTTTTATTTAACGTATCAATATTTGTATAATTTTTCTTAATATTATTTTGCAAATCAGGTATATATTGGGGGTCAAATTCTGAGATACAATAGTTTTTCCCTTTTGTACTAATAATATTTTTTGTTACATAAATTAAAAAAAAGCCATATAACTCCTGTTTTGAAAATATACAATCTATGTTCGAAATATGGTCAATAATAATTAGCGTTTTGTTTGTTATTATATTGTTTTCAAAAAAGGTATCAATATATTCCTCGTTTTTATCTCGCATATCTAAATAATATGCTTTTTTGATTTGTTTAATATTTATGCCTTTAAATTCAAAATCTTTGGGATTATTTATACAATCAAATAGTTTTTTTACCAGCCAACTTTTTCCACATTGAGATGACTTTCCTGTTAACATTATAACCTTCTCTTGAGATAAGACAGCAACTAGATTTTGTAAATCTTGACATCTATCTGTAAATGTATTACTAGATAACCTATTTTTTGAATTATTTATCTTTAGTAAATATTCTTTTATAATTGGTAAGACTGTGTATATAAAAGGAATGATAATTAATATCACTCCCAAAATCACACTATAACTACTTTCCTCTTTATAATTTACAACAATATGACTTAAAATGAGTAATACTCCACTGATTATTAATATATACAATAGTATTTTTGTATTTTTCATAGATATTTTCCTTACAATTTTAATATATAATCTGCTATTATCTATCAAAAAATAAAATTATTTATGACAAAGTTAGACATTAAACATATTCCTAGGGTGTTTAGCACTCAAAATATCTTTTTGTTTTGCTGTTGCAACATGTGTGTATATTTCTGTAATATTTATAGAACTGTGCCCAAGCATTTCTTGAATATATCTGATGTCAACATCTGCATCAAGAAGACTGGTTGCAAATGTATGGCGAAACATATGTGGTGTTATGCGTAGATTTATTGATGCAAGTTCAGTATACTTATTTATCATTCTTCGAACAGTTTGGTCTGAGAGTGGATTGCCAGATTGATTGGCAAAAAAATTCCCACAGTTTTCACATTCACGCAAAAAATCTGCGTGATATTCTTTTAAAATATTAATAACTTCGACATTTCCTATTTGTAACATTCGTTCTTTAGAGCCTTTTCCAAAAATTAAAATTGTTCCGTTATCTAAGTTAATGTCATTAATACCAAGAGAGCAAAGTTCAGATATTCTCATACCTGTAGCAAAGAGGAGCTCAATGGCAGCCACATCACGTAAGGCATTTCTTTGCTGAAATTTAGTTTTTGCAGAACCTTTGTAATCATATATAGTAGATAAAATTGCTTCGATATAGTTCAAGGGAATTATTTTAGGTAATGTTATTGCTTCTCTAAATTTAATCTGAAGTTTGTTGAATGGATTTTTCTCGATTAAATCACGATATTCGAAATAATGAAATAAGGCTTTGATAGATGCAATTTTGCGCTTGACGGTTTTAGGTTTATATTTTCTGTGTAGATTAGCTATAAAATTCTCAAGCATAGAAGGTGTAATGTCAATAAAATTTTCAGTATTAATTTCTTTCATAAATTGTGTTAAATCTATTTTATAAGCCTTTAGTGTTTTTGCATCTAGTCTTTTTTGAATTTCACAATATTTTAAATATTCTTCAATGTGTGTCTGTAAATTGTTCATAATAATAAATCTCCTTTGTAAATTAAATTTAGTAATATACATCTTATATCTTTTTATTGGTTGTTTAAATATTAAAAAGCATGCTGTATTCAAAAATAAAATTTAAATAAAAAATAAAGTCTATATGCAATTAAGAAAATAAACTTTGTTTTCCCAATTTGGTTAGGAAGAAAATGTACGAATATTAATATAGAATTTATGAAGAACATTTTTGTAGTAGATAATAAAAATTTATCTGGTATAAATCAGAAAAGAGAGAAAACATATGATTTACAACGTAAAAGAAAGCGGCAGAAGGATTAAAGAACTAAGAAAACAGAAGGGATATACGCAGGAAAGCTTTGCAGATGATATAGGTATTTCGGTAAGAACTTATAGTGGTATTGAATCCGGGGCACATAGTACGAGTATAGATACTTTTGTAGAAATAGCTGAAAAACTAAATGTTTCGCTAGACTATGTGATTTTAGGACAAAGGGAGAATAATTTATCGATTAAGGTAAAAAAGGAAGAACGAGAAATAATTAAAAAATTCTTATATAACATAATTCAAGGTGTTTAGGCTACGCATATGATACGTAGTAAATACGTAAGTAACCACATAAAAAGTAAGAAAAAAATCAAGTACAGTTATATTGTGATTAAGAAACGTGCACATTTGTTAGTCGAAATACTTATGAAAGAAGGAAATATTTATGTTAAAGATTTTTAATCGTAAAGAAGCCGTTAATGGAGTAATATTCATTAAGTCAATAAAAGATTTGAATATATGGACTTCTAAAGAACAGGGAATACACATTGACTGAAACAAGACCATCTGATGGTTTTGTAACTGCAGATGACATTACATTTGAGATCATTGAAAGCGACAGTGCAAATGGAAAGACGAGGGTGATAATCAAGAACAAGGGAATATCAAATGAGCTACCAGACAATAATGTGGTAATGTATGATGACACAACAAAGGTTGAATTTTCAAAGAAGGACATTACAAACGGAAGGGAACTTTCAGGATGTCAAATGCAGGTAACTGATAAGGATACAGGAGTTGTAATGGATGAATGGGTTTCAACGGAAGAAAGCCATGTGATTGAAGGAAAGTATGCCGTTGGTAAGACATATGTTTTAACAGAAAAACAACCAAGAGACGGTTATGCAACTGCAGCAAGTGTTGAGTTTACCGTGGCAGATAATGGCAAGGTCCAGAAGGTAAGCATGATGGATGACACAATAAAGGTTCAGTTTAACAAGACTGCATCAGACACAAAAAAGCAGCTTAGCGGTGCTAAGTACAAGGTATATGACAGCAATGGTAAAAAGGTGTATGAGTTTACAACCGGAAAGAAATCAGAATTCATAGAAGGCATGTTTAAGGCAGGAGAAACTTACACATTTAAGAAAGTGGATGCACCAGAACATTACAAGGTTGCAAAGAATAAGAAAATAAGAATCAAGGACACTGGAAAGGTTCAGAAACTTACAGTTACAGATGAAAGAATCCCTGTGGTACCTGACACACCACAGACAGGCATTAATGGAAAGACAGCAGGAATGGCAGTTTCACTTATTTCATTATTACTTGCACTTGGATGTTTTGCATGCGTGAGAGCAAAGGACAAGTCAAAATACAATTTAAAACAGGAGAAGAAGGAAAATGAAGAAGATAACTAAAATATCTCTGATACTTCTTTTATTGAGGATGGCTGTGATAGCAGCTGTCCCTTTTTTTAAGGAAAAAGAAGCGGAGAAGAAAAGTGAGACTGGATTTAAGGAAATACAGGAAAGTGTGACAGATAAAGAAGATAGGACAATAAATGTGGAAAAACTTAAGATAAAAAATAAGGACTGCATTGGGTACTTGGAAGTGTCAGGAACTAGCATAAGTTATCCCATAATGCAGACAAGGGATAATCCAGATTTTAATTTAAAGCATGACTTTAATAGGAATTATAGCTTTTACGGAACACCATATTTAAGTGCTTATTGTGACTTAAAGAAATCTGAGAATCTGATTATTTATGGTCATAACATAAATGGTGGAAAAATGTTTGGAGCACTGGAACAGTATAGGGAGAAGAAGTTTTTTGGCAGACATAAAAAAATATATTTTACAACAGATCAAAAAAGAGAATATGAAGTATTTGCTGTTATGAGCGTGAACATAAAGGAGTTTGAGTACTGGAAGTTTGTAATGGCAAGGGATGAGAAAGATTACAATGAATTTGTGGAAAAGGTGTGGGAGCATAGCCTGTGGAACATAGGAAAGAAACCAAAATATGGAAAGCAGATGTTAATGCAGTCTACTTGCGATAATGGAAAAGGGGATGATTGGAGAATTGTGGTGGTTGGAAAGAGTGCTTTCAATTTTAAACAAAATGCAAATAGAAAAAGAATTAAATTTAGAAGGTCAAGGTGAGTTTTATGTCAGAAATATATAATATTAAAAAATAATATTAAAAAAGTTATGATCCAGAGTAAAACAAATATGAAAAAAATAAACTATGAGTTATAATAAAAAAAATGTGTTTTTGAAACTTGAACAAAAATATTAGAGAAATAGTTATTGAAATTGAAAATGAGAAATAATTCATTTTGGTTAGAGAGGATGTTGTGGATGGTTAATTGTATTAGATTTAGAAATGTAAATGACACATATAAAGATGATATGAATTCATTCTGGATAGGTTTTACAACATGGATATCTCAAAAGAATGTTAGAGAAAATTTATTTACGGAAGAATATGTAAAGTTGACAGGGGAAAAGTTTGAACAGAACATTTCATTTTATAACACACAATACAGAATGTATTATGAAAAAGAATATCCTTTTTTAAAAATTGCCACTAGAGGTATGGAAGAGGAATACATAAAGGATTTTTTGAAAATAATGTATGAATTATGGGTGAAAAAGGATAGGAAAAAAGAATTTGCTGCTGAGGTAAACAGAAGATTAAGAAAAGATAATTTTAAAATTCAGATATCAGATACGTATATATTGCAAGATGCAAACAATGAAAAGGACACATTAATAAATATGGAATTTGTTCAAGATCCTACCATAAGAATAGAGCTACAAAAAGATGTTTATACAATACTTAAAAATATGCAAGGCAACAGTATTTACAGAGGTGTGAAAGAAAATTTATTAAATGATGGTCTTAGAGATGGATTAAAAAATACACGAAGATATCAAGTACATGATCAAACAAGGCATGGGCAATCTGAAAGTGGTAAAGAGTCAGGTGAATTAGATTTACTCATATCAACTAAGGAGGAAGATTTGCCAATATCTATCGTAGAAGCGTTAGTTTTAACAACAATTGATAAACAAAATTTAAAGCAACACATAGATAAAGCATTAACAAATTATAATCCTACAGGTTGTCCCAATACAATTATTATCATTTATGCTAGAAATTCTAATTATGCCAATTTAATGTTGAGATTAAATACATATTTAGGTGAATACGAGTACCCATATGAAGTTAAAGAGAGCTTTATTGAAGAAAGTACAAATTACACTGAGTCTAGGCATTGGAAAATTGATATGATAAGAAGTGACAAGGACATACATTTGGACATATATGCCTTTAATATGCCATAAAGATTGTGAAAATTGAATGAGTATAAAATATATTAAAAAGGTAGCAAGATTTAAACAGGAAAATTATGGCAATTTAAAAAGAAATCTAGTTGGTAAGGAGGAGAAAAATATGTTAGAAAACAAAACAAATAAGAAAATTGATAAGATAAGAAAAGAAGTAGAAATATGTAGAAATATAAAAAATCAAGAGAATGAAATCAAGTGTTATGAAGAAAAGTTAAATCAAGAAATAAAAGGTGATAAGTATACCTTTTTAGTTTATAGTATGGAAGTAGAAAAAGAGTTGGATTTAAATTTCTCAGCTTTTTGGGTTTCAACTTTAGCTTTAATTATATCTTGTTTCTTTAGTGTGTCTTCAGCAATTAAAGAATTTTATGATAATGCAGGAATAAAAAAATTGGAAATATAATAGCTAATGAAAAAAATTTTGAAAATAAAATAAAAAACATTAAAATGGTAGTATATGCTGATGCATTTGCAAGCAAGTTTTACATAGGTCTATTAATAATAGGCATAGTGGGAATATTTTTTGCTATTATGTATTATACTGTTGTTAAAAATACAAGGAAAAAATATTTACCAATAAAATATGCATTGCAAAATATTAAAGTAGAGAACGAGTGGTAGTTTATATTAAAATTGAAAATATAATGATGTAAAATATAAACATTGTAGATAGAGTTTTGGTTGTTAAGAAGTACATTAAAAACAATTTGCAAACTTGCGGAGGAATATGGACTATCTAATGACACAATTCGAAGTATTTTATATAAATAATCTGTAAAATGATATAATCTTAAACAAAAATAATTGATGAAATACGTCTATATACTTTTGATAGTGTATATCCTTCGGTGCCATCATACAGGCAGCTATTGCAAAAAAGTTATAATCGCGAAAACTAATAATATATTCCTAGTTACATTTAGGTGTAACTAGGGATTTTTTGTTGATGCTTTTGTGATATAATGTAAGACAATTAGAGAGATAAATTAGAATTTAACGATATAAATATTCCACAATAAGGAGATGAGGAAAAACATAATGATGTACAAGTTAAATGAAAAAGTGTCTGTAAAAGCATTGGCAGATTTGCGTGAATCTGTGGATTGGAACAGGATGGAAAAAGAGTATAAAAATCCTTTGATGACATCGTATTACCATATTGCAGTTTATGAAAATGATAAACTGATTGGGTATATTGATAGTGTATCAAATGGGGTATCAGATGCTTATATTCAAGATTTAATGGTTTGCCCGGATTACCAAGGTAAAGGGATTGGCACAGACCTGATGGATAAAATGATTGAATATCTGAAGAAAAAGCGTATCTACACGATTTCAGTGGTTTATGAAGAATGCTTAAAGCCGTTTTATGAGCAATTTGGGTTTTATAATATGCTATGTGGGCAAATGGAAACATATTAGAAATAGTACATAATACAGTCTCTCGCCCGAATTTCAACTTAGGAGGTAAATTTCTTGGATAGAGTAATATTGAACGACCTTAATTTTGAAAACAGAAATGAGGCTCTAAAATTTTTGAAAAGTTTATGGAAATATGAAAAGTCGGAATGCCCAATATGTGGCAGTAAACTGGAATTACTACATAAAAAGGCTAAAAAGAATAATTGTGACTGGCAGTGTAAGAGTTGTAATAAGATATATAAAACAATTTATTTATTGGATGAAATTAATGAGATGCCGGATTGATAACTTTATATTTGAATAAATTATTATTTTATTTCAACAATTGTAGATATGTAAAAGCGAATGAAGTTTCTTGATGAATGGATTAGTCAATATATAAATTTGTAATGCTTTAGGTTGGGATAGGTTCCAACCTTTTTCGTTTGCATTAATTTCCTACAAAAAAATTCAACTATGTAAAAACTAATAATTAGACAACTAATAGTAGAATATAGCTATAGAGTTCAAAATCAAATCATAATGGTAAGTAATATATATATTTGGTAAAACATTAATATAAATAATTAGTTGAGAGATTCAAGAAAATGTTTATGTTATTAAAAAACAAAATTTGAGATAATGGTTCCAACAAGAACAAGGAGGAAATGTATCATGGATAACAAATCAATGGCCGTAGAGATTGGACAAAGATGTAGACGCTTTAGAAATGCATTAGGAATAAGTCAACAGAAACTTGCAGATATGGTTGGAACAACTCCTCAGAATATTTCTAAGTATGAGAAAGAGGGGATACATGACATAGATATTATCAGATATCTATCAAGTGCATTAGGTCATGATCTTATGACGGATGAAGTAGATGAAGAAGGAAGCATTGGAGAAATCGGAAAAGAAATACTTACTATATTGGTAGAAAGTAAGAAATTATTTTTAGATGAAGGTGGAAAAGTAGAGGCATCAAAGCTGTTAGATGGAAGTTTATTATTTGGACTGCCTCAAGAACGCGTCATAAAAGAAATTTTTAAACTAGAAAAAATAGGATTATGTGTTAGAGAACAGTATATTGATTTTTATAATAAGGAACATGATGTTATTTTTATAACCGCAAAAGGTGTTATAACATTAAAGCATATAGGTGGTTTAAAAAACGAGGTGGAAGATTATAAAAATGTTAAAACATATGAAATGGTGTGTGAAGGACATGAAAGTTATCAAGCATATATAGACAGTGAGCCAGCAGAGAAAATAATTAGAAATTTATCTGTTAAAAATGGATTTAGAGTTAATTACATTTGCTTCTTGAAGAAAGCATATGATGCACAAAATGATTTTTTGGGATATTTAAAAAACTATTACATAGGAAAAACAGCATATGTTGATATAGTTTTTAGCATGATAATGGAAATCACAAGAGAAAAAGCTGATTATATGATTAAATTGTTTGATGAAAATTGTTCTGAAGAAGTGCAAGCAGAATTTGATTATTTATGTGATCAAGTCTATGAAGGACAATATAATAATCTTATATACGAATTAAAAAAATATATAGATTATGATATGCTGGATATGCATATGGATTGTGATGAATGGTTAGATGAAATAAATTGTAATGAAGATACATCTGAAAAATATGAAAAAATACAAAAAAATATACAGGCTGATGCCGAATTGGAACATTTAATAAATAATTCAGTGAATCATTTGACAGAAACATTTACTTCAAAATTAGAAGAGCATAGAGGAGAAAATCCACTGTATTGGTATTCTAAAGATGAAATAGAAACATTTATAAAAAAGAATATTCTTGGGGCAAATTCAGAATATGAAGAAGAAATAGAACAACAGTTGTTGAGAATTAACGAAATGGTGCCGAATCTTGTTTCAGCATATTTTGATTTTCCGACAGAATGGGAAGAAAATGGTTTGGCAGATTTAGTGAGAAATTTATATAAAGTAAGCAAATAGAGGAGGAAAATAGTTATGTTAGGAAAAGATGGAAGATTATATGATTCAGATTTTGATTTTGATGGCGATGGCGAACTTGATGGATATGAGTCTGCAGTAATGGATGATGTTATTTTTGGAGATGGCGCAGATTCAGAGGAAAATTATGAGATGGAGGATGAATTAGAGGAAGCTGGATTGGATTCTTTAGAACTGGAATGTATGGACGAAGAAGAAAGAAGAGAAGCAATAGAAGATGCAGGATTTGATCCGGATGATTATAATTTTGATTAATATTAAGGCATACAGGACAAGTAGATATAAAAGATAAGGGAGAATAAAAGAATGAAGTACGAGATAATACGGCACATTTCTAAAATAAAGGAATGGAATTCGGTAAGTATACAGTTTAATGAGGTGAAATGGTATAATGGAAAACCTAAATACGATTTGCGCAAATGGGAAGATGGAGAGCCTAAAAAAGGTATTACATTGGAACGTGAAGATTTAGAAACATTATACATTGCACTAGGAAGAGAATTAGGTTATGAACAGCACGATAAAAAAGAGACAGAAGAAATTCCTTTTATAAATAATAGTGTTGAGGAAAATGTGGAAGAACTTATGGATTATAGAAATTTTATAGTTTATGGTGCATATGAAGATTGCATGAAAAAAGGACATGACTGCCAGGACATTACGGTTATAGTACCATATTATTATAATGGAAAGGTTAAGGAAATTAAGCTACCTGCAAGAAAATGTAAAACTTGTAAAAAGTATTATATTTCAAATTATCAATATAATACTTTAATGAAAAAAGGAAGAATTTTATGCCAGGTTGTATCAAAAAAAGAATATGAAGAATATTCCAAAGAACAAGAGGCTGGAGGATTGAGTGAACAATCAATTCTTAAAATAGTTGGATATACAGTAAATTCAAATGACGATTATTCAGATGATTATAGACACAACGTTTTGAAATATGCAATAGCTGAGGAGATATTTACAAAAGAAAAAGCAATTAGACATATTAGTTGGCTAATAAAACTTAATGAAAATAAGTCAAATATGGAGGAATCAGTAAAAAAGTGGAGAAGTGATAGAGATTACTTAAGAGGTTATAATGAAAAAAAGCCATTATATGGAGTACATAAATTTATTTGCAACTAAAAATATAATTACTCTGAAACTATTTGAAATTTCATTGTGAAGTCAAATCTATAAGGTTGGGACCCCGGGCCCCAACCTTTTCTATTATCCATCTTTTCAAAATTTCAACCAATATATGGTGTTTTCTTCTAATTTCGATCCACGTCAGAATTCGACATTCAAACACCTCAATAGTAAAATATAACCATAGAGTTTGAAAGGAACAAACCTTTAAATCTTTAAATTTAAAATAAATAAATGCCTTATTGAAAACAGTAGTTTTAGAAACTGACTGCTTTTCAGTAGGGTATTTTTTATTGCAAAAATGGAGGTGTCGTATGAATAGTGAAAGCATTTTATTTATTCCACCATAGAGAGGAAAAGGGCAAATAGTTTAAATTACAAAATTTTTTAGGAGGACAATTATGAATTTAAATTACGAAGAATTTAAGGAAAGAATTAAGGATGACATTAAAGATTATATGGATGAAAAATACAAGGATTGTGAAGTTGTAATCAGAAAAGTTAATAAGACTAACCGTGAGGTTGATGGTTTGAATATGTTGGACATACCGGGATTAAAAAATGCAACACTAACATTGTATGTAAATGATTTATATGAGAAATACGAGAAAACAGGTGATTACGAGGAGGTTGCAAGAATGGCAGCAGAAACAATGGAATATGGAATTAAGTCATTTAACAGTCAGATTAAGGAAGAATGTCTGGATACATCAAAATTAAAAGATAAGGTTTTCTTTTCTCTAATAAATGCTGAGCAGAACAGGGAACTGTTAAATACTGTCACACACAGAGAATTTGAAGATTTGGCAATTGTATACAGATGGAATATTGGAGCAGGTTCTGATGGAGTTTACACAAATCTTGTTGACAATGATTTGGCAAAGAAGGAAGGTCTTACAGAAAATGATTTGTACAATGCGGCAAATAAAAACACAAAGGAATTATTCCCTGTATTAGTTAAAAATATGAACGAATTCATTAGCGAAATCATGTTTGGTGACAGTGAACTGAGTGGGGAAATGGAGGAAGAATTCAAAGAAGTAATGATGGAAACTCAGGATGAACGCTCAATGTACGTTATAACAAATGAAAGTAAATTGTTCGGAGCAACTTCAATGTTGTATGAGGAGACACTATATGAATTGGCAGAAAAAATAGGGAGTGACCTGTATATCTTGCCATCAAGTATCCATGAAGTTATTGCCGTATCAGCTGATTTTGGTTCACCTGATGAATGGGCGGAAATGGTTTATGAAAGCAATATGGACCAGGTAGACATTAATGACCGACTTTCAAATTAGGTGTATTGCTACGACAAAGATTTAAGGACACTAAGACTTGCAACAGATACTTTGGCAGGTGAAGACATTGAGGTAACTAATGTAGAAAAAAATCGGAAGATACACTGATACA
>ENA-ORNZ01001440-ORNZ01001440.1-human-gut-metagenome-genome-assembly--contig:-NODE-1440-length-21614-cov-2.449696_pt1 | contig 21614 bp, 17 predicted proteins | sample MGYA00242124_ERZ509040 | MGnify/ENA primary metagenome ERZ509040 (study PRJEB26280, sample SAMEA2338733) | human gut metagenome | biome: human gut; feature: human-associated habitat; material: faeces... | reverse complement strand
ATTGTAATTTTAAACTTTATTAAAAAATTTCAGTTTCCGAATCCAAGAAGAAAGGAGAGTTTTATCAATTCCATTAACGATGAGATAACCTTATCACCACTAAGAGAAATAATAAAACTACTCTTTTTGGCTAAATTAACTGGATTAAATAATTTTTACTTAACAAAAGATGAAGTAGAAAATTTTATTTTTTTTAATAAAAATGTAGCAAAATCAAATAACTTTGATAGGTATAGTCTTCTCAGTGAAATACTTAACTACAGAAAAACAAGCCATTTACCAAATTATATAGCTAGTGAAGAGCAGAAAGATTGGAAGCAAAAAGATAGGCAGTTAAATGAGCTTATAGCTATATTAAAATGGTCTGGATTCATTGAGTATGAACAAGATAGAATTTCACTAAAATTAGATTCAGACTTGTCAAATATGCATAAGGCAGAGTTATATGACATTATTAATTTTAATGAGTTTTGGGATTATTCAAATATTCAACATGAAGAAAAATGGGAAATAATCCAAAAGAGTTATTTTGAATATATTGATAAAGACTTAGATATATACTTACAAAACCCAACAACTAATTTAGTTAATAACTATTTGCCAAGAGAAACAGAAAATGTTCCCCTTTCAAAACCCTTCCTCCTTTTAGCTGGAGTTTCAGGCACGGGAAAATCTCGTTTTATACGAGAGCAAGTTGAAAAGAAAGAGCGTAAAGAACGTTATCAGCTTGTAGCAGTGCGCCCTGATTGGCATGAGCCATCAGATTTATTAGGCTACGTGTCACGATTAAGTGGTTCGGCTCAATATGTAATGACAGATGTACTCAAATTTATTGTTAAAGCATGGCAAGCTATTGAAAATAAGTGCAAATTTGAAAGAAATGAAGACGGTAAGATCGTTGTTAAGGGCGATCTAAATCTAGATTTACGATCAGATATTGCGCCTTACTGGCTATGCTTAGACGAAATGAATCTTGCGCCTGTTGAGCAATATTTTGCGGATTATCTCTCTGTGCTTGAAACTCGTGAGTGGCAATGGAATAGCGAGGGTTTTGAATATTACACCGAAGCACTCCTAAGCCCAACAACTTGGTCGGATATTAGCAATTTCCAACAAACCTTAGGTGTGAGCGATGAACTTTGGGAATATTTCCAACAAAATGGGATAGGCATCCCGTTCAACTTGATAGTCGCTGGTACGGTCAATATGGATGAAACCACTCACGCCTTTTCTCGTAAAGTGCTAGATCGTGCGTTAAGCTTTGATTTTAGCGAGTTCTATCCAAACGAATTCGATACGTTTTTTACACCAACTACTAAGCCAAAATTATTTACCTACCCTATTTACTCCCAGTTAAAACAAGGAGATTTAGATGATGAACTTGTCAATAAATCAATTAAATTTATCACTGCACTTAACCAAAAGTTTGAAAATACGCCATTTAAATTGGGTTACCGAGCGTTAAATGAATTACTTTTAAGCATACAAGCATTTCAGACAAAAAATGACATTGAACTTCAAGCTGTATGGGACGATTTTGTGATGACGAAAGTCTTACCACGCATTGAAGGCGATGAAACCAAAGTGGGCGATGTACTTGATGAAATCGAAACTGTTTTAAAAGAGCAATTAAGTAGTATTTCGCAATCAGGACGTCCTGACTTATGGCGAGAGTCAACGAATGAGCCCCAAAGTCTACTTGAAATCAAGTGTCGTTCTCTAGCAAAAGCAGAACATATGAAAAAATTGCTAAAAGATCGTGGAATGGTGAGTTTTTGGTAGGTAAGACTATTGAACTTGTAAAATAAGCTTATAACTTCAAATTTCTTAAATAATGTAAACATGAAGATTTATTGCTATTCACATCCTCATTTTTCCTTTGAGATTTTTTCGTCTAACCTAGAATCTCGCCGACATCGCTATACTCAAACATTGCAAAAACGAAATGAAGAAATACCTCTTTGCAATGTAAAAATTAATACGCAAAATCAAACACTTGAAAAACCAATTTTCTTTGAAAATACCTGTTATGATTTTGAATTTATGTTTAATGAAAGCGTTAAAAAAGTACAGATTAATCATAAATTACAAGCGATTAATGACGCTTTTCGCTTTAATTCTAGACTGAATTTGCTGATTGGAACGCTTGATACAGGCAATAACCTAGGTTGGTTTCATCTGCCGTTAAGCTATGAATTGGAAGATGGTTCACATCACAAATTTGAATTTGCTTTTGAAGTGTTACCAAGCAAAATGGATTTGCATTCTGATCTGCCCAATATGTATAAAGACATTGATGACCATTATCCACTTTGGCGCTTTAATTTAGCGGAAAAGACCGAGCAATCTCATGAAGATAGCAGTGGACGAGTCGATTTTTCATTACTCTGGCTTGCCCAATTTCAACGCTTGCAAAAAGATTTTGCTCAAGCATTGAAAATTATAGCAAGCAGCCCACACAACCGATTACAAGCATTTAGAAAGTACCAGAAAGCCGATAAAATTAAAGGGAAATTACCTGAACGTACAGCAATGAAAATCAGAAACGAGATGAAAAATGGTTTATGGCACAAACACTATGCAATCACAGAAAAACATTTATCGGTAGATACACCTGAAAATCGTTTTGTCAAAATGACGGTAGCTCGCTCAGCTCAAATTTTGGCAAAATTTACCCGCTCTTTACGTAAAGAAAATGAAAAAACATTGCGCCTGTCTAACGCATTCTTCGAACGGTTGGGCGAGTGGCAAAAGCCATTGCGTTTATTTCAACAACAACCGTTTATGCTGCAAGTGGGTAATTTTCAGGGATTACATAAAGAAAGTTTAGTATTACAACAGCGACCAGGCTATCAGCGAGTTTTTCAAATTTGGCAAGAATTGAAACATTATCTCGAAATTTTTGAGCGAAATAATGCAGAAATTTCACAAAAATCAATAGCTGAGATTTATGAAGTTTGGTGCTTTTTAGCATTACGTCGTTGCTTACTGCGATTAGGTTTTCACGAGAATCGTCGCAAAAATGCCTCGTTAAAAATGGATAACGATTTTAGCCTTGCTATTCAAGATGGCATTAGAGAAGCTTTCCATTTCGAGAAAGATGGAGTTCAAATTTGCTTAGCTCATGAGCCTAAATTTAGTAAAAAAGAGAAAAATCAAGGGATCAGAGCCTTTGTCACATCACAAAAACCTGATATTTTCTTGGAAATTATATTCCCAAATCAGCAACGCTATATTTGGTTATTTGATGCGAAATACCGTATTAAAACTTGGCAACCCAAAGATGAGAATGATGATATTGAACACATAGACTATGTACCAGATGATGCAATTAACCAAATGCACCGTTATCGTGATGCCTTGATTTTCCTTGATGAAAAACAACTTACGCCGAAATCTCGCCCTGTGTTTGGTGCTTTTGCGCTGTATCCGGGTTTTTTTGATCAACAGGTGGAAAAAAATCCATATCAAAATGCAATAGAAGAAGTAGGAATCGGCGCTTTTGCCTTGTTACCAACGGAAAATGGCGATTATTGGCTCTCTGAGTTTCTTCGCGAAAAATTACATCTTGAAAAAATACATGATAGTCTCTGGCTACATCCCGAAGCTCGCATTGCAGATCACGGAATGCAACAAACCCGATATACTAATTTAGTGTTTATTATTGGTTTAGGGGAAAAACGTTCTACAGATTACTACGCTCAAGTAGAACAAGGGAAATTAAGTTGGTATCACACACCAGTATCTACATTTGAATTAAAATATCCTGACTACCTTGCGAGCGAAATTCGTTTTTTAGCATTGGCATATCAAGGTGAAATTCATAGACTCTATCCCGTAAAATCGATAAAAAAATTACCACGTTCACAAATAACCTTTGAACAAGCCGGAGGAGAAAATAAAAGTTCAGAAAATTACTATTTGTTTGAACTGGCAAAACCTTTACGATTAGAAGAGCCAATTACTGGCGTTCCGTCACTAGACACACAAGGTAAAGGATTTAGAAACACGATGAAACTAACCACATTAGAAAAACTAGATAATGTAAAATGTTTTACTGAGTTGGTATTAGAGTGAAAGGATATTAAAAGCTGCTTGATTGGCAGCTTTTCTTTTTAGTGCATTTTTGCTACTCATATTTTTATATTTAATACCGATTACAAATAAACTATTTGCTTTCAGTCCTTGATTAAAATGAGTTCAAAAAACACACTCGCCTTATTTTTAGGATTAAAGTATAAAAAATTTTACCTAGTTTTTTAGCTATTCTTTCTATTTACACCAATTAAGCTAATCTCGCTTTTGCTTCTGCAATCGCTTCTGCCACTCGAAGTGGTGAAACCCCACCTTTCGCACAACGTTTATCTAAACAAGATTGTAGTGAAAGAATGTCATATACATCATCCCCTACCACATCACTGAATTGACGGAATTCAGGAATGGTTAAGTCTTCCAAGGCTTTGCCTTTTTCAATGGCATAAACCACGGTTTCACCGACAATATGGTGAGAATCACGGAATGGCACACCTTTTGCCACAAGATAATCTGCTAGCTCTGTTGCATTTGAGTAGCCTTTTAAAGCAGCTTCACGAGTACGATCGGTATTCACTTTTAATTCATCTAGTACAAAAGTCGCCATATCTACGCAATCTTGCCAGGTATCTAATGCATCAAAGATCCCTTCTTTGTCTTCTTGCATATCTTTGTTATACGCTAATGGTAAACCTTTTAAGGTCATCAACATACCGGTTAATGCACCCATGACACGGCCCGCTTTACCACGAATCAATTCACAAGCATCTGGATTTTTCTTTTGTGGCATTAAAGATGAACCAGAAGTCAAACGATCCGATAATTCCACAAAATTCGCTTCACCACTGTTGAAAATAATCATATCTTCTGCGAAACGAGAAAGGTGAGCCATGCTTAAAGATGCCGTTGAAAGTAATTCCACAATATGATCGCGATCTGATACGCTATCCAAACTATTACGCGTCGCAAAAGCAAAACCAAGATCGGCGGCTAATTGTTCACGATCGACCGCATAGGCTGTCCCCGCAAGTGCACCACTGCCTAATGGACAGCTATTCATGCGTTTATAAGCATCGGCGAGACGTGAATAATCACGCTCAAACATTTCCACATAAGCCATGCACCAATGAGCAAAAGTGATTGGTTGTGCACGTTGTAAATGAGTATAACCCGGCATCACCGCATCTTGTGTATTTTCCGCCGTTTGAACCAAATGGCGTTGAAGATTACGAACGGACTCTTGTAACTCGATTACACGCTGTTTGCACCACATTTTGATATCAAGTGCAACTTGGTCATTACGGCTACGACCCGTGTGTAATTTTTTACCTAAATTACCCACTTTATCAATAAGCTTACTTTCCACCCAGCTATGAATATCTTCTGCATCATCTTGCAAAATCGCTTGTGGATTTGACCGCACTTCGATTAATAATTCATTTAAGGCAACCTCTAGCTGTTGTTGCTCTTCAGCACTTAATACACCAACATTCACTAAAGCTTTAGACCAACCAATTGAGCCTTCAATATCTTGCTCTGCCAAGCGATAATCAAAACGCAGGCTATCATTAAAATCTTTAAAACGTTTGTCTGCCGCTTGTGTAAAACGACCACCCCAAAGAGCCATAGGTTATCCTTCTTTTAACATTAAAACATGATTAATTATTCAATTATCACGCATAATTAATCAATATGCAATAATAATCTCTTCATGACTGGTTATTTTACCCTGTTTTTTCTAACAAAAACTAGACAGTATTAGATTTTAGTGGTAATTTACGCACCATTCTTAAGGGCATTGCCCACCATTCAAACATTTCAGTATTATCAACTCTTATTCGTTCCAACATTATTAATTATGCATCTTACAGAACTTAAAAATACGCCTGTTTCTGATCTTGTGAAACTTGGCGAAGAACAAATGGGTTTGGAAAATCTTGCCCGTTTACGTAAACAAGATATTGTTTTTGCTATTTTGAAACAACACGCCAAGAGCGGTGAAGATATTTTTGGCGGCGGCGTGTTAGAGATTTTGCCCGATGGTTTCGGTTTCTTACGCTCCGCAGACAGTTCCTACCTTGCTGGTCCTGATGACATCTACGTCTCTCCAAGTCAAATTCGTCGTTTCAATCTTCAAACTGGTGATAAAATCGAAGGTAAAATCCGTCCACCAAAAGAAGGCGAACGCTATTTTGCACTTTTAAAAGTCGACCAAGTCAACGATGACAAACCTGAAGTCTCTCGTAGCAAAATCCTTTTCGAAAACTTAACGCCATTACATGCTAATTCTCGTTTAAGAATGGAACGTGGTAATGGTTCAACTGAAGATTTAACAGCACGTATTTTAGATTTAGCCTCTCCAATTGGTAAAGGTCAGCGTGGTCTTATCGTGGCTCCGCCAAAAGCAGGTAAAACCATGTTGTTACAAAATATTGCACAAAGCATCACGCACAACTATCCAGAATGTGAACTTATTGTGCTTTTAATCGATGAGCGCCCCGAAGAAGTAACAGAAATGCAACGCTCAGTTAAAGGTGAAGTAATTGCCTCAACCTTTGATGAACCAGCTGCTCGTCACGTTCAAGTGGCAGAAATGGTTATCGAGAAAGCAAAACGTTCTGTAGAGCACAAAAAAGACGTGGTGATTTTACTCGACTCTATCACGCGTTTAGCTCGTGCTTACAATACTGTTACGCCAGCATCTGGTAAAATTCTTTCTGGTGGTGTGGATGCAAATGCTTTACATCGTCCAAAACGTTTCTTTGGTGCAGCGCGTAACGTAGAAGAAGGTGGTAGTTTAACCATTATTGCAACCGCACTTGTTGATACGGGTTCAAAAATGGATGAGGTTATCTTTGAAGAATTTAAAGGTACCGGTAACATGGAATTACATCTTTCTCGTAAAATTGCAGAAAAACGTGTGTTCCCAGCAATCGACTTCAACCGTTCAGGTACGCGTAAAGAAGACTTACTTACCACACCAGATGAATTACAGAAAATGTGGATTCTTCGCAAAATCCTTAACCCAATGGGTGAAGTGGAAGCAATGGAATTCCTCATTGACAAACTTATGGTGGCGAAAACCAACGATGAGTTTTTTGAAATTATGAAGCGGTCTTAATATTGGCCGCACTTAAAAACAAAAAAGGCTTGGGATCCCAAGCCTTTTTCATTTTGCGAATTATTCGCCCAAACGCTCTTTAATACGAGCAGATTTACCTGAACGTTCACGTAAGTAGTAAAGTTTAGCTTTACGTACTGCACCTTTACGTTTAACAACGATAGAATCTACAGCTGGAGAGTGAGTTTGGAATACACGCTCAACACCTACGCCGTTAGATACTTTACGTAAAGTAAATGCTGAGTGCAAGCCACGGTTACGAATTGCAATAACCACGCCTTCGAATGCTTGCAAACGACGTTTGCTACCTTCAACTACCCATACTTTAACTTCTAAAGTATCACCTGGGCGGAAACTAGGTACGTTTTGTTTTAATTGTTCTTGTTCAAGTTGTTTGATAATGTTAGACATTGTTTGATCCTTTATTGATCCTAGATGTAACTGAAACTAACTGTTATATTCGGCTTGCGCTTCTTTTAACAGCTTACGTTGTTCGTCAGTCAGAGCTAGGCCTTCTAAGAGCTCAGGGCGTCGGAGCCACGTTCTTTGTAGCGATTGTTTTAATCGCCATTTCCGAATTTCTTCGTGGTGTCCCGACATCAGCACGGGCGGTACCGTTAATCCTTCTAACACTTCCGGTCTGGTGTAATGCGGGCAATCTAATAAACCATCTGCAAAAGAATCCTCTTCTGCCGAAGCTTGTTTGCCTAATACACCGGGAATAAATCGCGCAACAGCATCAATTAATGTCATTGCCGGCAATTCCCCACCGGTCAGAACGTAATCGCCGATTGACCATTCTTCATCGATTTCAGTTTGAATCAATCGCTCATCAATACCTTCGTAACGTCCACATACCAAAATCAATTTTTGATTTTGAGCAAGCTCGGTTACGCCGCCTTGATCGAGTTTACGTCCTTGTGGCGAAAGGTAAATCACCTTTGCGCCTTCTCCTGCCGCTGCTTTCGCAGCATGAATCGCATCCCGTAAAGGTTGCACCATCATCAGCATTCCCGGACCACCACCATAAGGACGGTCATCCACGGTTTTATGCTTGTCAAATGTAAAATCTCTTGGATTCCAACATTCCACTTGCAGAAGATTGTGTTTTACGGCTTTACCTGTAACCCCAAATTCCGTAATCGCTTTAAACATTTCGGGGAACAATGAAATTACCCCTATCCACATAAAAAGCCTACTACATTACGTTTGTGCATACTTGAGATTAGAAACCAGCGTCCCAATCCACTTCAATTGTTTTCGTGGTGAGATCGACTCTTTTAACTACTTGTTCATACAAAAACGGAATTAACCGCTCTTGTTTCCCAAAAGCATCTTTAGTATTGGCTTTAACCACTAACACATCATTAGAACCGGTTTCCATCATCTCTGTTACAGTTCCCATTGTATAACCTTCTAAGTTTACGACTGAACAACCGATTAAATCGTGCCAGTAATAATCCCCTTCTTCCAGTTCTGGGAAAACAGATAAATCTACACCAATTTCAACATTCGCTAAAGTTTGTGCAACTTCACGATCATCAACGCCTTTTAATTTAACGATGATTTCGTGATTATGATGACGCCAGTTTTCTAATTCAGTTGGCTGCCATTCACCTTTGATTTTTAAAAACCAAGGTTGATAATCAAAAATGCTTTCAGCTTGTTCTGTTGATGAATAAATACGTAACCACCCACGGATACCATAGGTTGAGCCTAATTTGCCCACAACTTCAATGCGTTGTTGTTCCATATTTTTCACCTATCTTAGTTTAAGAACTAAATCAAAAAGCGAGATTATGCTTTTTGAGCTTCTTTTACCAAAGTTGCAACACGATCTGAAAGTGATGCACCTTGAGCAACCCAGTGGTTTACACGCTCAAGATCAACACGAAGACGCTCTGCGTTACCTTGTGCGATTGGGTTGAAGAAACCTACACGCTCAATGAAACGACCGTCACGTGGTGAACGACTGTCAGCTACTACGATTTGATAAAATGGGCGTTTTTTAGCTCCGCCACGAGATAAACGAATGGTTACCATAACCTTCCTCTAAATGTTTAATTACTAAAAGAATATTCTCAAACTCGAAAGTGATTTAAGAATATAGCTTACTTTTTTCTCTGTATATATAGACAAAAAGCCTGAAGATTTTACACTTTTTGAACAAAAAAGCAAGCCAATAGCCTATTTCTACTTGAGAAATTCACCATAAAAAATGACCGCACTTCATCACAAAGTGCGGTCAATTTTTCATTAATTTATTGGATTAATAAACCCCTTGAGCCAACATTGCATCGGCTACTTTTACAAAGCCTGCTACGTTTGCGCCAACTACGTAGTTAATGTTTGCTCGGCCTTCTGCTGAACCGTATTTTTTACAGTTTGCATGAATATCTAACATGATTCGATGAAGCTGTTTATCCACTTCTTCAGCTGTCCAGTATAAACGTTGTGAACTTTGCGCCATTTCTAAGCCGGATGTCGCAACACCACCCGCATTAGCTGCTTTACCTGGGCCAAATAATACACCAGCTTCTAAGAATGCTTCTGTCGCTTCGATAGTGGTTGGCATGTTTGCACCCTCAGCAACCAATTTCACACCGTTTGCAATTAGAGCTTTAGCATCTGAAATCTCTAATTCGTTTTGGGTTGCGCAAGGAAGTGCAATATCTGCTTTCACTTCCCAAGGGCGTTTACCTGCAAAATATTGAAGACCAAATTGTTTTGCAAACTCTTCTACTCGACCACGTTTTACATTTTTGAGCTCTAATAACGCTTCTAATTTTTCACGATCGAATCCTTCTGGTAAATACACGTAACCCGCAGAGTCAGAACAGGTTACGACTTTTGCAGCGAGCGCCATCGCTTTTTCAATCGCATATTGCGCCACGTTACCCGAACCGGAAACTAAAACGGTTTTACCTTGGAAGCTATCACCTTTCTCTGCAAGCATTGCTTGGGCAAAATAAACCAATCCATACCCCGTTGCTTCTGGGCGAATTAAACTACCACCAAATGAAAGACCACGACCAGTAAACACGCAAGCCGCTTGGTTTGATAATTTTTTCATATAGCCTGCAAGATAACCGACTTCACGGCCGCCTACACCAATATCACCGGCAGGCACATCGGTATCTGGGCCAACATGACGATATAATTCGGCCATTAAAGCTTGGCAGAAACGCATGACTTCAGCATCTGATTTGCCTTTAGGATCAAAATCTGAGCCCCCTTTCGCACCGCCCATTGGCAATGTGGTTAAGGCATTTTTAAAGATTTGTTCAAAACCTAAGAATTTTAAGATTGACAAGTTAACTGATGGATGGAAACGCATACCTCCTTTAAAAGGACCAATTGCACTGTTGAATTGCACGCGGAAAGCACGGTTTACTTGAACTTGGCCTTTATCATCAGTCCATGCCACACGGAATTGGATTGCGCGCTCTGGCTCAACTAAACGCTCTAATAAAGCTTCTGAACGGTATTTAGGGTTTGCTTCCAAGAAAGGCCAGATTGACGTGAATACTTCACGAACGGCTTGTAAAAATTCAGGTTGGTGGCCGTCACGTTGAGCCACTTTTTCAAGAAATGCGTCTAATGATGCTACTGCTGACATAGGATTTTCCTTCTAGTAGTGAGTTAATATGATGTGTGTAACGTTATTTTATTTATCACCGTCTTGTTGCGGTGTGCCTTCAATATAGCAATGGAAAAATCAATTCAGCAATAGTTTTTTTATAGAAAAAATGAAGAAAAAATAAAAAACGAGAAAATATTTAATATTTTCTCGTTTCTATTAGATAAAATCTAAAATCAGCATCTAAGCTAACACTTCAACTTAAAAAGTCCTTATTTATTTTTACCTTCTAAGTAAAGCCACTCTGCAACCTGCTTCGCAAAGTACGTCAAGATACCATCTGCACCCGCACGTTTAAAGCAAAGCAATGATTCCATAATACATTCTTTTTCTTTCAACCAACCATTTTGAATGGCTGCCATATGCATCGCATATTCGCCAGAAACTTGGTAAGCAAAAGTTGGCACGCCGAAATACTCTTTCACGCGATATACCATATCCAAATACGGCATACCTGGTTTTACCATCACCATATCCGCACCTTCTTGTAAATCAAGTGCGACTTCTTGCAAGCCTTCATTGCCATTTGCCGGATCAAGTTGGTAAGTTTTCTTATCGCCACCTTTCAGATTACCCGCAGAACCGACTGCATCACGGAATGGACCATAGTAATTAGAGGCATATTTCGCTGAGTACGCCATAATTTGCGTGTTGATATGGCCATTCTCTTCCAATGCCTGACGAATACGACCAATACGACCATCCATCATATCACTCGGTGCCACAATATCTGCACCCGCTTCAGCATGAGAAAGCGCCTGTTTAATCAGAATATCTGTCGTGATATCGTTTAAGACATAGCCTTCTTCATCAATGATCCCGTCTTGTCCATGAATAGTATAAGGATCAAGTGCCACATCAGTTAATACGCCTAATTCTGGATACGCAGCTTTCAATGCTTTTACTGCACGCTGTACTAAACCATTTGGGTTAAACGCTTCATCTGCCATTAAAGATTTTTTATCTTGCTCAACCACGGGGAATAATGCGATCACTGGCACACCATATTTCACTAAAAGGCCTGCTTCAATTAATAACTGATCGATAGTTAAACGCTCAACTTTAGGCATCGAAGGCACTGGCTCACGATGATTTTCACCTTCAATAATAAATACCGGATAAATTAAATCATTCGCTGTTAAGGTATTTTCTGCCACTAAACGGCGGCTAAAATCATGTTTACGTAAGCGACGAAGACGACGGGTTGGGAAACCGCCTAAAATTTGTTGAGTCATAATAATATTCCTGTTTTTTTATGATGTTAAAAGGGCGTATCACCTACGCCCATTTTCTTAATCTTTGTGATTTAAATCAGTCTGATTTTCTACCGCACTTTCTTCATCCGTCGTCTCTTCTTCATCATCTTTCGGTTGATAGAAACGAGCAACTAACAAGCCTAATTCAAATAAAAGGCACATTGGTACGGCAAGTAACGTTTGTGAGAAAACATCAGGTGGCGTTAAGATCATACCGACAAAAAACGCACCCACAATAATATAAGGGCGTTTTGCTGCCAATGCTTTCGTGGTTGTGACACCTGTCCAGCAAAGCAAAATAATGGCAACGGGGACTTCAAAGCACACACCAAAAGCCAAGAATAATGCTAGTGCAAAATCAAGGTAACTGCTGATATCTGTTGCGATTGCTACCCCTTCTGGTGCAGTTTGGGTAAAGAAACTAAACACGAAAGGGAAAACAATATAATAAGCAAACGCCACACCGCAATAGAATAAAATGGTACTGGAAAATAATAACGGATAAATTAAACGTTTTTCATGTTGATACAGTGCCGGTGCAACAAATGCCCAAATTTGATAAAGCAAATAAGGGACAGAAATAAACACCGAAACAATCGCGGTTAATTTAATTGGTGTAAAGAAAGGCGTTTGGATATTGGTTGCAATCATCGTTGCACCTTTTGGCATCACTGCCGTTAAAGGTGCTGCGACAAAATGATAAATATCATTAGAAAAATAAACCAACGCCACAAAAACCACTAAAATACAAATTACACAACGTAATAAGCGGTTTCTGAGTTCAACAAGATGGGTAATTAACGGTTGGGAATCGTCCGTCGTATTGCTCATAATTATTCTCTAGGACTTCGCTTCAGATTTGGATGCTGGCTTTAGCTCCACATCATCCGGCGAATAGTAATCGGATAAACGCTCAGTTAATTCAGCTTGTTCATGAGGTTCAAGTGCGGTCAAATCCACTTCTGTTTTTGCAGATTCCAAAACTTCGATGGTTTCATTCTCTGCATGTTCTGTGGATGCTGTTTCAACCGGTTTCTCTGCTGTTTCTTGTGGGGTTACCTCAAGTTTTTCCGCTGAATCAGCCGGATTTTCAGCCGAACTTTTAATTTCTTTAATTTGATCTTCCACCGTTGTACCTGCTGCAGCCGCTTTTTCTTCTAGCTCTGCACGCATTTTTTGAGCTTGCTCTTTCAGCTCTTCAACGGTTTTACTTAAGTCAGGGGAAAGCTGTTTAAGATTAAGTTGTTCCGCTTTCTTAATACTATCTTGCAACTCTTGCAATTTAAGCTCTTGTTTTAATTCATTTTGAACATTAGCTGCCAACCCTCGGATCGTTTTCACCCAGCCCATTACCGTGCGAATAGCCACAGGTAAACGCTTAGGGCCTAGTACCACTAAGCCCACAAGCATCAATAAAACAAGTTCGGAAAAACCAATATCAAACACGGTTATGCCTGTTCTTTATCTTTTACAGTTTCAGTTTTTTCAGCGGTGTTTGTACCGTCTTTAATTTGAGTAAATTCCGCATCTTTTTTCGGCTCATCATCAGACATCGCTTTTTTAAAGCCTTTTACTGCTGCGCCAAGATCAGAGCCCGCATTGCGTAATTTTTTGGTACCAAATACTAATAAAATCACGACTAATAAAATAATCATTTGTGCCGGGGATAAACCAAACATAGAAAAACTCCGTTAGAATTAAATTGAAAATTTGGGCTTGAATATACTCTTTTTATGCATTTGTCTCAAGAGGTAATTTTAAAAGTGCGGTCAAAAAATAAGGCATTTTCAACCGCACTTTAGTCTTATTATTCAGCCAGTTCTGTTTGCTCGTGTGCCATCAATTCTTGACCCACATCGTCTAGTAAACTTAAGTAGCGTTCATAATGTTTCAACATATCAGCAATCAATTCATCTTGATCCATATATTGCACATCATAACCTACTCGACCATCAAAGAAATAAGTATATGGCTCATAGGTCATACTATGTTGGATATGTGGCAAGTTATCGTCATTAATTAATTGCTCTGACACCTCACGACCGATAGATTTCACCCCATACATAAAGTCTCGCATCAAATCTTTCTGAATGACTAACTCGACTGCAGGTTCATCTTGATCAAATAACGTGTTAATTTGCACGCTCAAGTCATATTTGCCAATCAACTCTTGACGTAATTCGCGCATAGCCGGTAATACCGTATGTTTAAGGAAACGTAAAATATCTTTTTCTTGTGTTTGGTTCATCATTTGTTCCAAACGTTCTTTCCACTTATCTCCCGTCCAGAAAATACTGGTTGGATTAACTTTGGTATCAAAATATTTTTTATCCGCATTCAAGCCTTTCCATAAACTAAAACACATCAACAACATCAACATGGCGAAAGGTAACGCCACTAATAGCGTCATTGCCTGTAGATTAGCCAAGCCGCCTGATTGCATCAAAACAATGGCGACAACTGACATTAATATGCCCCACATCACGGCCTGCCAACGAGGTGCTGCAAGGCTTTTATCGCGTGATGCAATGTTATTTAATACATAAATACCGGAGTCTGCTGAGGTGATAAAGAACAAAGAAATCACCACTAAGCTGACTAGGCCAGTCACGCTGGAAAATGGTAAATAATCCAAGAATTTAAAAAGTAATGTCTCAGGCGAGGAAATCATTTGCCCTAATATACCTGCAGCTTCACCATTATTTAACCAAATGGCCGTATTACCAAATACGGTGAACCACAAGATACCGAACATACTAGGAATGACTAATACGCCAAAAATAAATTCGCGAATTGTGCGCCCTTTCGAAATACGAGCAATAAATAAACCGACAAATGGCGCCCAAGAACACCACCATGCCCAATAAAGAATTGTCCAACCGCTAAACCAATCTATATGTTCTTGTTCATAGACATAGGTTTTGAAGCTTAATTGTACTAGGTTGCTGAGATAAGTTCCGATGTTATCGCTAAAAGCAGATAACAAATAAAGTGTTGGACCAGCCACTAATACAAAAATTAACAAACATAAAGCCAATGTTAAATTTAACTCACTTAAAATTTTCACCCCCTTTCCAACTCCAGAAATAGCGGAAAATGTGGCTAAACTCATTACGACGGCAATCACGACAATTTGCAAGCTGAAGCTATTTTCACTAATCCAGCCTAATTGATGTAAACCTGCCCCCAATTGAGAAGCACCAAAACCTAACGTTGTGATAATACCGAATAAGGTGGCAAGTAATGCCATAATGTCAATAAGATCGCCTAACTTACCATTAATACGCTCTTTCAATAGTGGATAGAAACAAGAACGTAATGCCAAAGGCAGTTTGTAGCGAAATCCAAAGTAAGCCAATGCTAACGCAATCATGCCATACACGGACCAAGCATGAATCCCCCAGTGGAATAAGGTGTGTAACAAGGCTTCTTGCTGCTTATGCTGTGCGCTACCAGTGGTAATGTCAGATAAGTAATGCGTTAACGGCTCCGCGACACCAAAGAACATCAACCCGACTCCCATACCGGCAGCAAATAACATTGCTAACCAAGAGAGGAAACCGAATTCAGGCTCTTCTTCATCATTGCCCAATTTGATATTACCTAGACTACTAACTGATAAAATGACTAAAAAGCCCAAAAACACTGAGAATGCTAAGACGTAAAACCAACTAAAGTTAGCAAAAATGCCCGATTTGGCGGTATTTAATAAAGTTTGCGTTTGTTCCGGTGCGATTAAAATCATCGCGACGAGTAACACCACAAAAAATAATGTTGCGCCAATCACTAAAGGATTGAACGATGTTTGCCTTTCCATAAATTTAGATAAAAACAATGCTTTCCCCTTAAAAATTAAGTGAATAAAAATAAAATCAGATTAAATAAAACAAGGCTTTAAGCCCTACATGGTGCGATGGAACCATTGCAAATGACAGCACGGAGAAGTGCGATTTTGAAGGAAACGCTCAGTAGGATTCGAGTGGATTGTTTCCAAATACGAAATTTATATTAGCAAAATATCAGCATTTTTTCAAATTCACGAAAATTGAAATACAATAAAAGAAAAAGTGCGGTCAGAAATTTAGAGATTTTCTGACCGCACTTTAAATTAATAGTATTCATATGAATTTTCAATTATTGAACTCAGATGGTTAACATCATCAAATTGTTCAATCTTCACCATATTACCATACTCATCCACCACATTTTTCCAACGTTTTATAGAAGATATGCTACCATCGCCAAATCCATAAGGCGGAAACTCTTCAAGTTTTATCTGATATCCATTCGCATCAAAAGTTCTCACAATCTTTCCACCATACATGTATTCCGTTTGTTCCACTAATTTGCCATCAATATATTTATTGGTATATTTGGTAGACTCATGATTAAAAAGCTCATTTCTAATTTCTACAAGATTTCCCTGTTCATCATAATGGTGACTATATTTATTCATGCCATTTTCAAGTTTTTCACACCCTTCCTCACAAGACTCATCTTCCGTTTTTTCAATGATGAGTAATCCATTTTTATCATAAGTATTTTCAGATATGAGCCTATCAGGCATACCTTTCGCTTTATACTTATGAATTACTGTCAATGAATTATCAGCATTCGTGTGATAAAGATATTCGATAGCATCATTATCACCTTCTATAAAAGATTTAATCAAACGTCCTTTTTCATCATACACAAAGTTTTGTATCTGAGCGAAGTTCCCTAAGGTTTCTTCTTTAGTTTTAAATCCTTGCGGATTAAAAAAAGTAATCTTATGCTCCAAAATGGAAGAATCCTTGGGATCGATCAATTTCATTTCCCATTTTTTTACAGGACCTTTCAAATTTAACAAGGCTAAGTCTGTTTTTATTTGTGCCAAAATAACCGTAGAGAATAAGGTCAGGATACATCCGAATATAATACGTCGCATAAAAAACTCCAATTAGCAAAATAATTAAAAAGTGCGGTCAGAAAAACTATTGAATTTCTGACCGCACTTTATTGAATATTGATTAAATTCGTTCTTCGATAATGCCGCCACCCAAGCAGATTTCATCTAGGTAAAACACGGCTGATTGACCTGGTGTAACTGCTGCCTGAGGCTCATCAAAAATCACTCGAATACAATCGTCATCAATCGGCTCAACCAAACAAGCAATATCCGTTTGACGATAGCGCGTTTTCACCGTACAACGGAACGCTTCACGCACGGGTTCACGATTTACCCAATGTAGCTGTTTAGCAATTAAGCCTTTAGAGAACAAGCGTGGATGGTCATGTCCTTGCGCAACAATCAATTCATTGTTTTCGACATCTTTATCCACTACATACCAAGCTTCATCACCAGCATTTTTTAATCCACCAATACCCAGCCCTTTACGCTGTCCTAGAGTATGATACATCAAGCCTTCATGGCGACCAATAATCTCGCCATCCACGGTACGGATGTCACCTGGTTGAGCCGGCAAATAACGCGCTAAGAAATCCTTAAACTTACGCTCACCGATAAAACAAATTCCCGTAGAGTCTTTTTTCTTCGCAGTAATTAAACCTAAATCTTCTGCAATAGCACGTACAATTGGCTTTTCAATTTCACCAACAGGGAAAAGGCTTTGGCCTACCTGATTTTTACTCAAAGTATAAAGGAAATAGCTTTGGTCTTTGTTGCTATCTAAACCACGCAATAGCTCTGCTTGATTATCTGCACCACGACGACGTACATAATGGCCGGTAGCAATATAGTTAGCGTCCAAATCTTCTGCTGCATATTCCAAGAAAGCTTTAAATTTAATTTCTTTATTGCACAAAATATCCGGGTTTGGCGTACGACCGGCTTTGTATTCTGTTAAGAAATGTTCAAACACGTTATCCCAATATTCCGCCGCAAAATTGATTTTATGTAGCTTAATACCTAGTTTGTCGCATACTACCTGGGCATCAGCAAGATCCGCTGCTGCTGTACAATAATCGGTATCGTCATCTTCCTCCCAGTTTTTCATAAACAGGCCTTCCACTTGGTAGCCTTGCTGTTGAAGAATAAACGCAGATACGGAGGAGTCTACCCCACCAGACATACCACAAATGACTTTTTTAGTGGCATTTTCGGCAAGTTGTTCTGCACTCAAGGGTGCGAAATGTTGATTATAAGTATTTGAAGTTAACATAAGTCTCCCGTAACTTCGGTTAAGGCGAAGCACATTGGTGATAATGATTAAAACATAGCGGAATGACTTCCGCCCCATAAATTAAGGTTATTGCACAAAGTGCGGTTGATTTTGAGTGAATTATTTCACTTCATAAAATTGCGAATTATCGTCTTTCTTCGCAAATTTTTGTTCGTATTCAGCTTTGGCATTTTCATCGCCAGCATCTAATTTTTCTTGTAAAGTGTCGCAAGGTTTATCGCAGTCACAGGCTTTAGCGATACCGAGTGATGAAAGTCCGCCACAGCTGCCCTTTAAGCTTTGTTTTTTAAAGATAAAGCCCACAGACATTAATACAATAATGGCCACAAAAGCGATTAGGGTAAAAAATAAAGTTTGCATGATTATTCCTTATTTGCGAGTAACTTTTGGAAGGCTGAAGACATTTTTGTTTCAAAGCCTTGTTCCGTTTTCATAATTAAATAAACCGGAATATTTTCTTTCTCAGCCACTTCCAATGCTTTATCTTCACCAAGTACAAATAGGCCTGTAGATAAGCCATCAGCAGTCATTGAGCTTGGTGCAAGCACGGTAATTGAGGCTAAATGATGCTGAATTGGATATCCCGTTTTTGGATCGATTTCATGAGCAAAGCGTTGACCATTTTCCTCAAAATAAATACGGTAATCGCCAGAGGTCGCCATCGCCATATTATTTAAACCTATCACTTCTTGAACGGCTCTTTCACCGGTATTATTCGGTTTTTCAATGGCGATTTGCCACGCTTTATTTTCGGCATTTTTACCTTTTGCACGGATTTCTCCGCCAATTTCCACCATATAGTTTTGTACGTGATTTTGCTCTAAAACATCCGCAACTTGATCCACACCAAAACCTTTAGCAATAGATGATAAATCAATATAAACCTGTGGCACGGCTTTACTTAAAGTTGGGGTTTTACCGCTCATATCAAGGTGAATTTTATCAATTCCCACCCAACTTTGACGTTCAGCAAGTTGCTCTGGGGTTGGCTTACGTTCTGGGCGTTTTTCTGGCCCAAAGCCCCATAAATTTACTACAGGCCCTACTGTCACATCCAATGAACCCTCAGTAACCTGATTTAAACGAATCGCTTCTTGTAATACTTTGGCAAAGTCCGCAGAGATGTCAATTGGCGTATTCACTTGTGTATTTTGATTAAAACGGCTCAATTCGGAATCTTTAATGTAAGTGGACATTTTCTGATTCACATCTTTTAAAACCACTTCAATCTGCTCATGTGTTTTTTCAGCATTTTCTTTAACTGAACCGTCATCAATGTAGCGGATATGGTAAGTGGTTCCCATGGTTTTACCGCTAAGTGAAATAATTTCCGGATCTTTTTGACAGGCCGTCAACAGGGTAAATAACACCAGTAAAAACAGTGGTTTAGCTTTCATATTATATTTGATATATTTCAGCCAATATCTATATTGTATTAATAGATATTGGCTATTGATTTAAAATTATTGAAGTGTTTCATTAACTTTAGATACATCTTCAATTACATATTTTGCATTAAAGATTAATCCAGGAATTAGTGCATTTGGTTTGTTATTAAAGCATGCAAAAGTATTCTTATATGTTCTAGGTTTAATTACATTATAAGCCGTACCATTCATCATATATACAAGATTACCATTCATAAGACTCAGCTCTTGATTAACTACATTTTTACCAGAAATTCCAACGTTAAAACTTTGAGACTGGTTATCTATCGCAACAAAATATTTACATCCAGCTGATAAACTCATCTCTGCAGCCTTTCTTAGCCCATATCGATAAATAGCACCCCTGCCAGTAAACCCATTTCCTGAAGATGTAACTTCAAAGATAGTATCATCCAATCTAATACCTGTAACGCCCCCTCGCAATCCTCTTTCTTGATAAGGAGTTGAACAAGCTGTTAATGTTAATATAGTAGTCATAATTAAACTTAGAATTAATTTTTTCATTTTATTTTCCTTTAGGTATATAAAATGGTCAAATTTACGGAATTTCCATAAATTTGACCCATATTTAAAATCAACCACCGAAGTCATCTAATAAGATGTTTTCATCTTCAACACCGAGGTCTTTCAACATTTTGATTACCGCCGCGTTCATCACCGGAGGTCCACACATGTAGTATTCACAATCTTCTGGTGCTTCATGATTTTTCAAATAGTTTTCATAAAGTACGTTGTGAATAAAGCCGGTGTAACCTGTCCAGTTATCTTCTGGTAACGGATCAGATAATGCCACGTGCCATGTAAAGTTAGGATTTTCGGCTTGAAGCTGATCAAAATCTTCTACATAGAACATTTCACGTTTAGAGCGTGCACCATACCAGAATGACATTTTACGTTTAGAGTGTAAACGTTTTAATTGGTCAAAGATATGAGAACGCATTGGTGCCATACCTGCACCACCACCGATGAATACCATCTCATTATCGGTTTCTTTCGCGAAGAATTCACCGAATGGACCAGAAATTGTCACTTTATCACCTGGTTTTAATGACCAAATGTAAGAAGACATTTGACCTGGAGGCGCATCAGGTTGACGTGGTGGAGGCGTTGCAATACGCACGTTAAGCATAATGATACCTTTCTCTTCTGGATATGAAGCCATTGAGTAAGCACGGATAATATGCTCGTCCACTTTAGACACATAACGCCATAAATCGTATTTATCCCAATCTTCGTGGTATTCTTCTGGAATATCAAAATCTTTATAGTAAACCGTATGTGGATCAGCTTCGATTTGGATATAACCACCTGCACGGAAAGGTACTTCCTCACCTTCAGGAATCGCTAATTTAAGCTCTTTAATAAAGGTAGCTTTGTTATCATTAGAAATAACGGTACATTCCCATTTTTTCACGCCGAAGATTTCTTCTGGAAGTTCAACGATTTCAGCATTTTCAACTGCAAGATCGATTGCTGCTGCTTCTACTGCATCGTTGTATGCTTCTTCTTTAGCTGCTGCCAATTCTTTGCGGTATTTTTCTTTTAGTTCAGCAAGTGTTTCAACGCTATCATCAACATCTTTGGCAAATTCATCATCTAATTCAGGCAATTCTTTTGCTTTGACTTCGTGAACTGTTACTTTAAAGACCGCATCTTTACCTGCTAGATCTTCTGCTTGATAATCTTCAGGGAAAGTGACGTTGACTTCTTTGCTTTCGCCAGCTTTCACTCCTACTAATTGATCTTCAAAACCTGGGATGAAAGAGTTAGAACCCAATTCTAATGAATAGTTTTCGCCTTTGCCGCCTTCAAATGTTTCTTCACCTAAGAAACCTTCAAAGTCGATAACGACTGTATCGCCATTTTCAGCAGCTTCGTCTTCTTTGATGACTAACTCAGCTTGTGCTTCTTGTTCACGTTTGATGCGAGCATCTA
>ENA-ORNZ01001432-ORNZ01001432.1-human-gut-metagenome-genome-assembly--contig:-NODE-1432-length-21743-cov-3.995804_pt1 | contig 21743 bp, 20 predicted proteins | sample MGYA00242124_ERZ509040 | MGnify/ENA primary metagenome ERZ509040 (study PRJEB26280, sample SAMEA2338733) | human gut metagenome | biome: human gut; feature: human-associated habitat; material: faeces... | reverse complement strand
GAGACATACAAGCCAAAATGCCATCACCGAAGGTGATTTTAAATGCATTTTGGCTTGTAACTGTGAAGGTACTGAACAGTTACAAGTAAACAATCAAATAAGAACTTGCAGAGAACAGAGACAGGCAGGAAAAACATCCGGTGACGGGTGCTTTTCTGTCTGTCTTTTTTATTGAGTTACAGGAGGAAAAAGTATGTATGATGTAATCGTTATAGGAGCCGGTGTAAGCGGAAGTGCGACTGCCCGGGAATTATCCAGGTATGATCTGAAAGTGGGAGTACTGGAAAAAGAAGAGGATGTATGTTGTGGAACATCCAAGGCGAACAGCGGGATCGTTCATGCCGGATTTGATGCCCGTCCCGGCAGTCTGATGGCAAAGATGAATGTACGGGGGAATCAGATGATGGAACAACTGACAGAAGATCTGGATATTCCTTTCGAGAGAAACGGTTCTCTGGTGTTATGCTTTGCAAAAGATGAAATGGAACGCCTGGAAAAACTGAAAAAACAGGGTGAAGAAAATGGGGTAAAAAGACTGCAGATTCTTTCCGGCGAAGAAGTACGCCGGATGGAACCGGATCTTTCCAAAGAAGTATATGCTGCACTGTATGCACCGACCGGTGGTATCGTGTGTCCTTTTGAACTGAATCTGGCTCTTGCGGAAAATGCCTGTCAAAACGGAGCAGAATTTTATTTTGATACGGTGGTGGAGCAGATTGAAAAGACGGAAGGCGGATATCGAATCCATGCCGGAGAGAAAACATATGAGACCCGTTGTGTGGTAAATGCAGCAGGTGTGTATGCAGATGTTTTTCACAATATGGTCAGTGAAAAAAAGATCCGTATTACACCGCGGAAGGGAGAATATTATCTGCTGGATAAAAAAGCGGGCACAACCGTACACCATACGATCTTTCAGATACCGGGAGCATACGGGAAAGGAGTCCTGGTGACACCTACTACTCACGGCAATCTCCTGGTGGGTCCGACGGCTGTGGATATTGAGAAAAAAGAAGGAACGAATACCACAAAAACAGGTCTGGATGAAGTGGCACAGAAAGCAGTGCGAAGTGTTCCAAATCTACCTCTTCGCCAGGTGATTACTTCTTTTGCAGGGCTCAGAGCCCATGAGGACGGACATGAATTTATCATTCGGGAAGTAGAAGATGCAGAGGGCTTTTTTGACTGTGCGGGAATCGAATCACCGGGACTTACCAGTGCACCGGCAATCGGAGAACTGGTGGCAGAACTTGTAACCGGTTATTTGTGTGCAAAGAAGAAACAGCATTTTGAGGAGAAAAGAAAAGGGCTTGTGAATCCGAAAAATCTTTCCAGAGAAGCATATCAGGAGCTGATCCGGGAAAATCCGGCCTACGGCAATGTAATCTGTCGGTGTGAGACGGTGACAGAGGGGGAAATTGTGGAAGCCATTCATCGATTGATTCCCGCGAAGTCACTTGACGGGGTGAAACGGAGAACCAGGGCCGGTATGGGAAGATGTCAGGCAGGCTTTTGCTCTCCGAAAACCATGGAGATTCTGGCAAGAGAATGGAAAGTGCCGATGGAGACAATCACAAAAGCCGGAAAAGATTCCCGGCTGATCAGAGGATACAATAAGGACAGCCTGTAGGCGAGGAGGAGTAAGATGAAGACAACATATGATATCGTAGTTATCGGTGGCGGACCAGCAGGTCTTGCCGCAGCCTGTGCAGCATATGACCAGGGGATACAGGATGTTCTGATCCTGGAGCGTGACAAAGAACTGGGAGGCATCTTGAACCAGTGTATCCATAACGGATTTGGACTGCATACATTTCAGGAAGAACTGACCGGACCGGAATATGCAAAAAGGTACGAGGTGGAAGCAGAAAAGAGAAAGATTTCCTGCCTTCTTGAGACGATGGTTCTGGATATCAGTCCGGAAAAAGAAATCACAGCCCTGAACCGGAAAGACGGATTATTTACCATTCAGGCGAAAGCGGTGATTCTTGCCATGGGGTGCAGGGAACGGCCGCGAGGGGCTTTGAATATTCCGGGGTATCGTCCGGCAGGCATCTATTCGGCAGGAACTGCCCAGAGGCTAGTAAACATTGAGGGATATCTTCCGGGCAGAGAAGTTGTGATTCTTGGCTCCGGAGATATTGGTCTGATCATGGCAAGGAGAATGACGCTTGAAGGTGCGAAAGTCAAAGTTGTGGCAGAACTGATGCCGTATTCCGGCGGACTGAAACGTAATATTGTCCAGTGTCTGGATGATTTTGGAATCCCGTTGAAATTAAGTCATACAGTGGTGGATATCAAAGGAAAAGAACGGGTGGAATCTGTGACACTGGCACAGGTGGATGAAAACCGGAAGCCGATTCCGGGAGCGGAAGAAGAGTATACCTGTGACACCCTGCTGTTATCCGTGGGGCTGATTCCGGAAAATGAACTTTCTGATAAACTTGGTGTTCAGCTTCATCCGGTGACCGGCGGTCCTGTGGTAAATGAGAGCCTGGAAACCAGTATTCCGGGTATATTTGCCTGTGGTAACGTCCTGCATGTACATGATCTGGTGGATTTTGTATCTCAGGAGGCAACTATGGCAGGAACCTGCGCGGCTACATATGTAAACGCAGGAAGAATAGAAGAAACAGAAGAGATTCCGGTAAAATGTGGATCCGGTGTGCGCTATACAGTTCCGGCAAAGATCCGTCCGGCCTGTATGGATGAAACACTGCCGGTGAGATTCCGGGTGGGACAGGTGTATCAGAGGGCAAGCATTACGGTACGATCCGGTGATACCGTACTTTTGAGAAAAAAACGTCCCATAATGGCACCGGGAGAGATGGAGACGGTATACATAAAAAAAGATTCTCTCTCACCGGACAATATCGGGAATGACATAACCATCAGCATAGAGGAGGAGTAAACCATGGAAGAGAAAAAACTGACCTGTATCTGCTGCCCCATGGGATGTCAGCTGCAGGTTACAATCAGAGACGGACAGGTGGAAAAGGTAGAAGGAAATACCTGTAAAAGAGGAGCAGAATACGGGAAAAAAGAGGTGACCAACCCGACAAGAATTGTGACAACGACAGTGCGGGTACATGGCGGCAGCCTTCCGGTGGTACCGGTAAAGACAGCTTCAGATATTCCGAAGAGTGCAGTGATGGACTGCATCCGACAGTTAAAAGAAGTGGTTGTAGAGGCTCCGGTGTACATCGGGGATGTGGTGCTGACAGAAGTTGCAGGAACAAAAATCGCGGTAATAATTACTAAAAATATCGAAAAACTTTGTGAAAAACAGAACTTGTGATCCCTCAGACTCTCAGGTAAAATAAATCGTAACTATTCAGCAGGTAGTATCTCGCGAGGCGTTTTGGCTCGTAACTGTGAAGGTACTGAACAGTTACAATAAATCAAATAAAAGCAAGAAAAGGAGACGGGAAGGAAATAATTATGGCGGTAAATGAAAAAAATATGACCAGCGGATCCCCTGGGAAACTGATCATCACCTTTGCCATTCCACTGATGCTTGGAAACGTGTTCCAGCAATTTTATACGATGGCAGATACGATGATCGTCGGTCAGGTGGTCGGTGTGGAAGCTCTGGCAGCAGTGGGGGCTGCAGACTGGCTTGTCTGGCTGGTATTTGGTATCATGACAGGGATGGCGCAGGGCTTTTCAATTCTGATATCCCAGTATTACGGCGCAGGAGAGAAAGAAAATCTGAAAAGAGCAGTAGCAAAAAGCTATGTACTGACAGCGATACTTTCAATAATTGTACTGGTATTGAGCGAAGTGACCGTTCAACAGGTACTGCAGTTTTTACATACTCCGGAGAATGTTATCGGACTGAGTTTGATGTATATACGAATGGTATTTGCAGGAATTCCAATCATTGCAGCGTATAACATTTTTGCCGCAATCCTGCGGGCACTGGGAAACAGCAGATCTCCTCTGATTGCCATGATTGTGGCAGCGTTTATCAATGTGGGACTGGATCTTCTGTTTGTGGCAGTGTTTGGCTGGGGTGTACTGGGAGCAGCGATTGCCACGGTGATCGCACAGGGGTTTTCAGCAGCGTATTGTCTGTCGGTCCTGCGGCACATTCCGGATGTGCGTCTGACAAGAGAAGATTTTCATCAGCAGCCGGCGATGAGTCTGCGGCTTTTAAAACTGGCAGCTCCGCTGGCAATACAGAATGTGATTATTTCTGTAGGAGGACTTACGGTACAGTACGTGGTGAATGGATTTGGATTCCTGTTTGTGGCAGGATTTACAGCTGCTAATAAGTTGTACGGTGTGCTTGAGATGGCATCGGTATCCTATGGCTATGCCATTACCACGTATGTAGGACAAAACCTCGGTGCAAAAGAATATCGCAGGATCCGAAATGGTGTTCGCAGTGGCGTTTACATGGCACTGATCACATCTATTGTGATATCCGGTGTGATGGTGATTACCGGAAGAAATATCCTGTCACTGTTTGTATCCGGAGAAGCAGGACAGGTAAAACAGGTATTGGATATTGCATACAAGTATCTGTTTATAATGGCAATATTTCTGTGGGTTTTATATCTTCTGTATGTCTATCGCTCAGCCATTCAGGGACTGGGCAATACACTGATACCGCTTGCCAGCGGTGTTGTGGAATTCTGCATGCGAGTGGGTGTGGCGCTGTTGCTGCCGAAACTGATCGGTGAGGATGGAATTTTTTATGCGGAGATCAGTGCATGGAGCGGAGCGGCGATTTTACTGATCGTCAGTTATGTGGTAATTATACGAAAATATAAAGAATAAGGTTTCCTCTTCAATTTTTCCCGGTTTCGTGGTATGATGAAGCCAGTTCGGGATTGTCCGGAAAGCTATCGGCGCAGAGAGAGGAATCAATATGAAATGTGAAGAAGCACTGACAAAAATAGAGGCATATATCAATCATACATTAAACGGGAGGGAACTGGAAGAGTTTCTGGAACATGTAACATCCTGTCAGGAGTGCTATGATGAGCTTGAGACCTATTATATTATCAGTGTGGGTATGCGATATCTGGAAGAGGAAAATCTGGAATCTTATAATATTCCAAAGATGTTGCAGGAAGATCTGCACACCAGAGAACGGCAGGTGCGAAGGAGAAATATTCTCCGGAAAACAGCGGTTCTTCTTGGTGTGCTTTTTTTCATAGTGATACTGGTTCTGGGACTTTCCTATCTGGGACATCTGGAACTGCCCAGACTTTTTAATTTACATTCGTTGTTCAGTTTGTAAAAGTCTGAGAAAGGAATAAAATATGAGTGAAAAAATTTTACTGATTGATGGACACAGTATTTTGAATCGTGCCTATTATGGGCTGCCGAATCTGACCAACTGGGAGGGATTGCATACAAATGCTGTGTACGGATTTTTAAATATTATGACGAAGGTGCTGGAAGAAGAAAAACCGGAATATCTGGCGGTTGCGTTTGACCTTCATGCACCTACATTCCGCCATAAAATGTATGATGCATATAAAGGTACAAGAAAACCCATGCCGGAAGAATTGCGGGAACAGGTGCCGCTGATCAAGGAGGTTCTGACGGCAATGAAGGTAGTCATTGTTACAATGGAAGGATATGAGGCAGATGATCTGCTGGGAACTATTGCGGGAATGGCAGAAAAGAAAGGGATAGATGCGACAATTCTGTCCGGTGACCGTGATCTTTTGCAGCTTGCTACAGATCATGTGTTGATCCGAATTCCAAAGACTAAGGGCGGAAAAACACAGATAGAAGATTATCACGCAAAAGAAGTACTTGAGACGTATCAGGTGACACCAGCGCAGATTATTGAACTGAAGTCCTTGATGGGAGATACAGCAGATAATATTCCGGGAATTCCGGGTGTTGGAGAAAAGACGGCGACAAAAATTATTGCTGCTTACGGTTCTATTGAGAATGCGCATGAACATCTTGAAGAAATCAAACCGAACAAAGCCAAAGAATCGCTGCGGGATCACTATGACCTTGCAGTGCTCAGTAAAAAACTGGCGACCATTGATACAGAAAGTCCGGTAGAATTTTCCTGGGAAGATGCAAGGATGGGAAACCTGTATACACCGGAAGCATATGATTATTTTAAACGACTGGAATTTAAAAATCTCTTATCCAGATTTGACCAGCAGGAGACAGAACAAAAAGAACTCCCTTCCTGGCGTATCGTAGAAGATTTCGCAGAAGCGGAGAATATCTGGAAACAGGCAGAACAGGCAGAACAGATAGGAATCGCTGTTATTGACGGTATGGACGGAGTACGCGGCGTTGCGGTAGCACTGGAAGATCAGAATACAGTATATTTCCCGGTGGAAGGTTTTCAGACGGAAGGTGTGTTATGTGGTCACCTGGAACAGCTTTTTGCCGGAGATTCGCAGATCGGTGCCTGGGATGTGAAAGCGATCCGTAAAAAGATAGAGATTCCGGAACGGAAAGGGATCTTTGATCTTGGTATCGGTGCATATCTGCTGAATCCGTTGAAAAACGATTACACCTATGATGATGTGGCAAAAGAATATCTGGGAGAACAGCTTCCGTCGCAGGAAGAAGTATTCTCCGGTATGAAAAAGCCGGATCCGAAAAAAGCGGATAATGAACAGGTGGCAGCGTATGGAGCTTACCAGGCATATGTGGCACTTCATGGAAAAGACGCACTGAAAAAAGCACTGCAGGAAGCAGGTATGTGGGATCTGTTTGAAGATATTGAGATGCCGCTGGTATTCACTCTTGATGATATGGAAAAAGAGGGAATCCTTGTAAAAGGAGAAGAACTGAAGCTGTACGGTGAAAAATTAGAGGTACGGATCAGGGAACTGGAAGAGAAGATTTATGAGGAAGCCGGAGAAAATTTCAATATCAATTCACCGAAACAATTGGGTGTGATTCTGTTTGAAAAGATGAAGATGCCGGGTGGAAAGAAGACAAAGACCGGATATTCCACAGCAGCGGATGTTCTGGACAAACTTGCACCGGACTATCCGTTTGTAGCCGATATTCTGGAATACCGGCAGCTGACAAAATTAAAATCCACGTATGCAGATGGACTGGCGGGATATATCGGAGCAGACGGAAGAATTCATTCAACTTTTAATCAGACTATCACTGCGACAGGAAGAATCAGCAGTACGGAACCGAATCTGCAGAATATCCCGGTGCGTATGGAACTTGGACGTCTGATCCGAAAAGTATTTGTTCCACGGGATGGTTTTGTATTTCTGGATGCGGATTATTCTCAGATTGAACTGCGTGTTCTTGCCCATCTTTCCGGAGATGAGATGCTGATCAAAGCGTACCGGGAAGCACAGGATATCCACCGGATGACAGCTTCTCAGGTTTTTCATATCCCGTTCGATGAGGTAACACCTCTGCAAAGAAGAAATGCGAAAGCAGTAAATTTCGGAATCGTCTACGGAATCAGTTCTTTCGGTTTGAGTCAGGATCTGAGCATCACAAGAAAAGAAGCAGCAGATTATATTGAAAAATATTTTGCCACTTATCCGAAAATCAAGAGTTATCTGGACGGAGAAGTGGAAAAAGCAAAAACGGATGGTTACAGTCTTACGATGTTCGGCCGCCGCCGTCCGGTTCCGGAATTAAAATCCAGCAACTTTATGCAGCGTTCTTTCGGGGAAAGAATTGCCATGAATTCTCCGATTCAGGGAACCGCTGCAGATATTATTAAGATCGCGATGATCCGGGTCAACCAGGCACTTCGGAAAGAAAATCTCCGTTCCCGTCTGGTGCTACAGGTGCACGATGAGTTGTTGATTGAGACGGCAAAAGAAGAAGTGGAGCAGGTATCGGCGATCCTGGAGCGGGAGATGCGTCAGGCAGCAGTACTGTCTGTTCCGCTGGAAGTGGATATGCACACAGGCGAAAACTGGTATGAAGCAAAATAACAGTTAACGGAATGAGCGAAACGATAACAAAAGAAAGGGGAGATACCAGATGAAGGTGATAGGAGTAACCGGTGGCGTAGGTGCCGGAAAAAGTGAGGTTCTGGGATATATTGCAGAACATTGGAATGCAACTGTTGTGGAAGCAGATGAAGTGGGGTATCTGGTCATGCGGCCGGGAAAAGCCTGCTACAGTGCCATTGTTGATCTGTTTGGAACGGAAATCGTGAAAGAAGATCAGACGCTGGACCGGGAACTGATTGCAAAAATTGTATTTGAGAACAAAGAAATGCTTGCGAAGATGAATGGAATTGTTCACCCGGCAGTGAAAGAATATATCAAAAAAGCAATAAAACGAGAAGAAGAGAATGAGACAAATATTTTTATTGTAGAAGCAGCTCTGTTGATTGAAGATAAATATGATGAAATCTGTGATGAATTATGGTATATTTATGCAGATGAAGAGACCCGCATGGAGCGATTGAAGCAAAACAGAGGATATTCGGAAGAAAAATGCCGCAGTATTTTCAGAAATCAGCTCAGTGAGGAAGAATTCAGTGATCACTGTGATTTTGAGATTGACAACAGTGATGATTTTGAAAAAACAAAAGAACAGATTCAACAAAAGATGCAAAGGATGCAGATCGATGAGGTTATGTAGTATTGCAAGCGGAAGCAGCGGAAATTGTATATATGTGGGAAGTGATAAGACGCATCTTCTGGTAGATGCGGGAATCAGCGGAAAGAAAGTGGAGTTCGGACTGAATTCTCTGGATCTTACCACAGGTGATCTGGATGGTATTCTGGTCACGCATGAACATTCGGATCATATTAAGGGTCTGGGTGTAGTGGCAAGAAAATGCGGAGTGCCGATTTATGCTACACAGGGAACGATCCGTGCTATGGAAAATTCCGGGAGTCTTGGGAAAATGCCGGAAGGCATTTTTCATGAAGTGACACCGGATCAGGACTGCCCGATCGGAGATCTTACGATTCATCCTTTTCGAATCTCTCACGATGCTGCCGAACCGGTTGCTTATCGAATCGGACAGGGCGACAGAGAAGTGGGAATTGCCACGGATATGGGCGTTTATGATGAGTATATCGTGAAAAATCTGGAAGGATTGGATGCATTACTTCTGGAAGCAAATCACGATGTAAATATGCTTCAGGTAGGTAAATATCCTTACTATCTGAAACGCAGAATATTAGGTGATAAAGGTCATTTGTCCAATGAAACGGCAGGACAGTTGCTTTGTCGGCTACTTCATGATAATATGAAACAGATCCTGCTGGGACATCTGAGCAGAGAAAACAACTACGAGGCGCTGGCTTATGAAACTGTCTGTGCAGAGGTGACAATGGGTGATAATCCATACAAAGCAAAGGATTTCCGAATTGATGTCGCTCACAGAGATACAGCATCAGAAGTAGTAGAAGTGTAAAGGAGAAGAAAGATGAAAAAAACAATTATCACAGTAGTAGGAAAAGATACTGTAGGAATCATTGCAAAAGTTTGTACTTATCTGGCAGATAATCAGGTGAATATCCTTGATATCACACAGACTATCCTGGATGGCTACTTCAACATGATGATGATCACAGATGCCAGTGCATGTGAGAAAACAACCGGTGAGATCGCAGAAGAACTCAACACACTGGGTGAAGAAATCGGTGTAAATATCCGTTGTCAGCATGAGGATATCTTTAACAAGATGCATCGTATCTGAGACCGGCGCAGGAGGGCAGAAAAATGATTAATATGTTTGAAGTAAACGAAACCAATAAGATGATTGAGCAGGAAAACCTGGATGTGCGTACGATCACACTGGGTATCAGTCTGTTAGATTGTATCGACAGCGACCTGGAGAAAGTCAATCAGAAGGTTTACAATAAAATCACAGGACTGGCCAAAAATCTGGTACAGACCGGTGAGGATATTTCCAAAGAATACGGAATCCCGATTGTAAATAAACGAATCTCAGTTACACCGATCGCACTGATCGGCGGTGCAGCATGTAAAACACCGGAAGACTTTGTTACGCTGGCAAAGACACTGGATAAAGTAGCAAAAGAAGTAGGTGTAAACTTCATAGGCGGTTATTCTGCACTGGTATCTAAAGGTATGACAAAAGCAGATGAACTGTTGATCCGTTCTATCCCGCAGGCTCTTGCCGAGACTGAGCGTGTCTGCAGTTCCGTAAATCTCGGTTCCACAAAGACAGGAATCAACATGGATGCTGTAAAACTGATGGGTGAGATGGTTCTTGCCACCGCAGAGGCTACAAAAGAAGACGATTCTCTGGGCTGTGCAAAACTGGTCGTATTCTGTAACGCACCGGATGATAACCCGTTTATGGCGGGTGCCTTCCATGGGGTGACAGAAGCAGATGCAATCATCAATGTGGGCGTCAGTGGACCTGGTGTTGTTAATTACGCCCTGTCACAAGTAAGAGGTGAGAACTTCGAAGTTTTGTGTGAAACTATCAAAAAGACTGCATTCAAGATTACCCGTGTCGGACAGTTGGTTGCACAGGAAGCATCGAAAAGACTGAACGTACCTTTTGGTATCGTAGACCTGTCTCTGGCACCGACTCCGGCAATAGGAGATTCTGTTGCTCAGATTCTGGAAGAGATCGGTCTGGAACGTGTAGGCGCACCGGGAACCACAGCAGCACTTGCCATGTTAAATGACCAGGTGAAAAAAGGCGGTGTTATGGCCTCCTCTTATGTCGGTGGCTTAAGTGGGGCATTTATTCCGGTCAGCGAAGATCAGGGAATGATCGATGCGGTCAATCTGGGAGCTTTGTCTCTGGAAAAACTGGAAGCCATGACCTGTGTCTGCTCGGTAGGTCTGGATATGATCGCGATTCCTGGAGATACACCGGCAACTACAATTTCCGGTATGATCGCAGATGAGATGGCAATCGGTATGGTAAACCAGAAAACCACAGCAGTCCGTGTGATTCCGGTCATCGGAAAAGGTGTGGGCGAAACTGTAGAGTTTGGTGGATTACTCGGTTATGCACCGGTGATGCCTGTGAATACTTTCCGTTGTGATGATTTCATCAATCGCGGAGGAAGAATTCCGGCACCGATCCACAGTTTTAAAAACTAAAAGATTCCTGAAAAAATACTTGCGTATTTTTGGAGAGACTGTTATACTTGGTTCTATCAGATAGTTCTTTATCTGATAGAACCTTTTTCATAGGTTCATTCCGGCAGTTCTGCCAAAGATTCCAATTTTAAAAAATTAAAACAGGATGGATAAAATCTTTATACCCGGAGGGATTTTTGCGTCCATGAACAGGAGAGCAGGTGATAGGAAAACAGAGCATTAAATATATACATATCCGGTACGATATCTAAAAACACGTCAACAAACATAGCAACAATCATATCAACAAACATATCAAAAAAAGCATATCAGAAACAAATCAAAGGAGAAATACACAATGAAAAACAAAACATGGAAAAATTATCTTGGTGCGGCAGCGTTGGTAACTGTTCTTTTTGCAGGCTCTGTATCTGCTTATTTTACTGATCAGGATGAGAAAGTAAATACGTTTACTGTGGGTAAAGTAACGATTGAGCTGGAAGAACCAAAATGGGAGAAAAAACCGGATGATAACGGCAATAAGATTCCGGATGAAGCAGAGCGTATGACGCCGAATCAGACGATCATCAAGGATCCACAGGTGAAAAATACGGGAAATAATGATGCATTTATATATATGACAGTAGAAGTTCCATGCAGACAGATCATTTCAGTAAATAATGATGGTACGAGAAATCCACTGGCGATGAGAGAGTTATATAACTATCAGGTGGATAATTCCTGGGAACTGCTGGGAACTGTGGACGTGAGCGATGAAAGTGGAAAGAAGGTTGCGGTAAAACATCTGTATGCGTATGCAGGGGCACAGGGAATCTGTACCGTAGTAAAACCACAGGAGACAACAAAACCGCTGTTTAATCAGGTGACCTTTATCAATGCGATGGAAGGACAGGGACTGGAGGAAAATACCTATAAGATCAATATTCAGGCATATGGGATACAGACAACGGATCTGAATGGCGGAACAAAAGATGCAGCTGAAATCTGGAATATTATCACCAATCAAAGAGAACTTACAGAACGATTTTCTTAACAGAGGAGAGTGACGAGGATGAAAAAAATTTTATCCATAGCGGGGATCGTCTGCTTCAGTATGCTGGTTGCGGTCGGTACACATGGAATCTACAGTTGGTTTACCGATCAGAGCCAACGAGTCAATTCTTTTTCTGTTGGGATGAATGAAGTAGAGATCAGGGAAGAATTTCCGGATCAGGAACTTACACCGGGGAAAATTATTAAAAAAGAAGCTGGTTTTACGAATACAGGAATGGTTCCCATGTATGTGAGGGCGGTTTACCTGTTCAGCAACAAGGAGGCGGAAGAAGGAAGTGAACTTCTGATGGGGAGTACTTTGTGGGAGAAAGCAGACGATGGATATTACTATTATAAAAAGATAGTACAGCCACAGGAAAGCACGGAACTTTTTCTGAAAGGAATTCACTGGAAAAAACAGAAAATTACGGATGGATTTGATCTGACGATATATACCGAGACAGTACAGGCAGCTGGACACAGTAGTGCAAAAGAAGCATTTGCGCGGATGATGGAGCGGCAGGAAGGTGGGCAGGTATGAAAAAAACAGGGAAAATCAGTGCTTTGTTATGTGGGTTACTGCTGATCGGAATCTCAGGAATCTACGGATTGCCGAAAGCTTATGTCCTGTATCAGGCAAACAGTGGAAAAATAGAGATTCATCTGGAAGAATATCGGATGAATGGGGAAAAGGAAGTTCCATGGGAAACAGAAGAAAATGTACTTCCGGGTGGGCTGATATCCAAGATTCCACGGATCGTTAATGATGGAGCAGATTGTTATGTGCGTGCGAAAATAGTATTTACATCGGAGGAGACATCGGATCAGCCGTTGTCTGCGGACAATCTGGAAGGGATTGGCAGTGAATGGGTGCAGGATGGAGAATATTTTTACTGTAAGGAAGTGGTAAAGAGCGGGGAGAGCGTTGACTTTTTCAGGGGAATCCGGTTACCTGCAGAATGGAAAGAAAGTCCTGAGGCAGAGAACCGATGGCAGGCGAGTGTACGGGCAGAAGCAGTACAGGCAGAGTGTTTTTTTCCTGATTTTTCTGTCAGTGATCCGTGGGGGATGAAGACGAAGCAGTTTGTTATCCACCAGGCAATGGAAGGAGAAGCAGAAGAACAGGATGGTGACAAAGACCAGATGGAACTCGTGATTGCATCGGATCTGCAGGGGTTCACGATGGAACAGGAAGGGTGTATGAAACAACTGGAGACATTTATGCCGGGAAAAAGTCAGTCCGGAAAAGTTGTGATCAGAAATGGAGCAGATCATAAACGGGAAGTATTTTTCCGGGCAGAAGCTCCGCAGATGACACCACTTCTGGAAAAAATGGAACTTACTGTGCAGGTCAGAGAGAAAGATCAGATACAGATTCTCTATCAGGGAACGGTGACAGAGACGATGTTAAAACAAAATCAGTCTCTGGGAGAAATTCTTCCGGGAAAGGATAAACAAGTAGAATTCTTATTTTCTCTTCCGGAAGAGGCAGATAATGTATATGCGGCACGAACCGGTCAGGTAAAGTTTTGGTTTACCACGGGAGTACCACAAAAGACTCAGATAGTGAAAGTGGCAAAAACGGGAGACAGCCAGTATCCGGGGCACTATCTTATAACCGGTATTGCGGGAGCTGTACTGGCAGTTGTAGTTCTTGGAAAAGAAAGCATCAGGAAGAAAGGAATAAAAAGCAGATGATAAAAGCGACAGAAAGAATTCTGCGATTCTTTCTGACGGCTGTGGGGATGGCAGGATTTTGCCTGTTCCTTCTCCCACAGACTGCAGGATGTACACCACGTGTGGTGATCAGCGGATCTATGGAACCTGCAGTTCCGGTGGGAAGTATCGTATACACAAACAGATGGATCAAACAGGAAAATATAAAAGAAGGAGATATTATTGCCTATGGGTTATCAGGGGGAGTATCGGTTCTTCACAGAGTCGTGGAAACAGATAAAAACAGCAGAATATGGAGAACAAAGGGAGATGCCAATGAGGTCAGTGATCCCGGAGCAGTATCGTATGAACAATATCTTGGAAAAATGATCTTTTCACTCCCTTATGTGGGATATCTGATATCTGTGTTTAAAAGGAGGAGTATCTGGCTGGGAACTATTGCAGTCGGTATATTACTGATCATATTACAACAGAAGGAAACATGGAAAAGCGGAAAGGAGAAGACGGTTTGAAAATATGGAAAAGAAAAGTAATCGGGCATGGTGTACTGGGAATCTTACTTTCTTTCGTCATTGTCGGCAACGCAACCGGAATCTACGGAGCCGACATCGACGATACAGTACCGGTAGAGGCAGAAAGTGAAATGACAGATAGCGGGAAAGAAGAACAGCAGGAGATTACGCAGGAAAAAACACAGGATTCAGATGATCCGGAACCGTCGGCAGAAGAATCGCAGGAGATCAGTCACGAAAGTGAGGAGAAAGAGAATCCGGAAAAGGATGAAGCAGACAAAATACCGGAGACAGAAGATGGGCTGTTCTATCTGGAAAACAGCGAGGAAGAGATAGATACATATTCTTTTGACAACAGCAGCGAACAGCCGGTAGCAAATGTTCGATATGACAAATTTTTATGGCCATCCGGTGGAAAAGGTTCTGCATCCTGCCCGAACCTTGGCATGGGAATGAAATATATTGTCGGGGATGATCAGAACGTTGACGGGGGTGGAAAATGGAGATATGTCTATTGTGTGGAATATCAAAAGGACTGCCCAATCGGAGGACTCAAGATGCAGTTTAAAGGCTGGAGTAACCGAAAAGTTGCCTATGCACTGTATTACGGTGCGCTGTATTATGGATATCCATGCCGTTATGAGCCATATTCTACCGGTGACTGGCAGATGGACTACTTTGTAACGCAGGTAGCTGTACACATTCTGAATGGAGAATTTACCCTTGCAGCGGCGAGAAACGGGATGAACAAAAGTAATGCCACAACAGCAGAAAAAATCTCGCCTATGACCGAATCAGTAAAATTGTGGCAGCAGCCAATGAAACAAGTAATTATGGTGGGTTTACTGCTGACGGATGGCTGGATATGGAAAGCTGTACGTTTTCTCTGAATGGTTATAATAACAGCTGGAGCCTGCAAAATGGAAGGTACCTTTCAGGAGGGAACTTTCATGGGAACTTTCAGTCCTATTATGGGTATGATTTTCGCGAACAGTTGACAGGTTATGAGATCAGTGCTCCACAGGGCGTTCAGATTGAAAAAAACGGTAATCAGACATACGCAGATTTTCGAGCAGCGATTCCACAGGCACAGTACAGAAAATGGCAGCTGACAGGCATGCAGATACCGATCACGGTGACAGCTTCTCTGCCAAGATACTGGGGTGGAGGAATCTATAAAAGCAATTCAGCTTCAAATTTCCAGAGTATCTGCTTGCTGACCTGGGATGCTTCCGGAGGTACGACAAGAAAACAGGCAAGAGCCGATTTGAATATTGAAAAAGTGACAAGGAATCTGACAATCTACAAAAAGGATCAGGAGACACAGAGAACTTTAAAAGGTGCACTGTTTTCGTTGTGGGCATATGACGGAAGTGGATACAGCAAAAAGATCGGTAATTTCCAGGATATGCAGGATGGAAGTTACCAGATAAAAAATATTTCTTATACACAGACAAAGGATGGCTGGTTTCTGATCAAAGAAGAGTGTGCGCCGGAAAACTATAAAAAGACATACCAGCTGGCAAACAGCCTGGATGAAGAAAACTACCGCCAGTATGGAGGACGTGAAATACGTATGAATGAGAATGGTTTTTATTCTGACCGTGTGGAACAGCCGTGCATCTTTTATGATGAGAAAGAAGAACCGAAGGCAAAGGTATATGTAAAAAAATATGATATTAAATCCAGAAAATTACTTACAGGAGCACAATTCCAGATTTATCCGTGGATACAAGAGGAGGAAAAGTACAGTGATCAGGCACTTCAGACATTATCTTATAACAGTCAGAAACAACAGTATGAGACAGAAAAAGAAGTGATTGCAGATAAAGGGAATCAGGGAAAGTTCCTGATCCGGGAGACAAAGTCGCCACAGCATTACTGTGGAATCTGGCAGCAGGAAATTACCGTAACGGAACCGGGAACGACGACACTGGAACTTGAAGCATGGAACTATCCGGAACGAAAATTTACGATCTATAAAAAAATCCGGACAGATGAGCTGGTATGGGCACACGGTAATCCCACGTTCTTTTTCAAAATTTCAGGGAAAGATCTGAATGGGGAGGAACACTGGTATCAAAGTGTGATATTATTTACAAAAGAAATGGAAAAACAACAGGAATATATCATCGGAAAAGCCGAGATCACCGGAATTCCTGCAGGAATTTACCAGATAGAAGAACTTCCTCTGACGGCACGGTATATTCTGACAGGTGTTACCTCGGAGGATGCCAATGTGACTGTGGTCAATACTCCGACAGATACAGTGAATGGAGTTCAAAAGATCAGATCGGAAGTGACAGCAGATCTGACGCTGGAAGACGGAAATGCAACTTTTGAAAACAGGAAAGTATTCTTCGACGAATACTCTCACGATGATGTAGAAGTCAATCATCTGAAAGTATCGGAAGAGAAAAGCAGTAAACAGTAAAAAACTGTAACTGTTCAGTACTTTCACAGTTAAGAGCCAAAATGCATTTAAACGATAAAAACACGCTTTGCGAGTTTTTATCGTTATCGCGGCACTCCTCAAGGTTCCGTGCAAGCACGGACTTTGACTCGTTGCTCGCGTAAATCACCTTCGGTGATGGCATTTTGGCTTGCATGTCTCGGGATTTTGGCATATTCATGCCAAAACACCTCGCGGTACAGTGGTTACTGAATAGTTACAAAAAACTGCAGATAACAGGAAAAACAGTTATCTGCAGAAAAAAGATATCGTTATCAGGGAAGAATCACAAGAGGTTTTCGGTATTCATGCACAAATGTGGTGCGATATTTTTCACACCAGACAGTCTCGTAAAGATTTGAAATCTCCACATTTTTTGAAAAAACAGCTGCGGCTTCGTCGGATAACAGGGAAGATGCATCTGCTGCTTTTGTAATGACCGGAATGGAACTGTGTTTTTTGAGCTCAGAAAGAACCGGTGCTGCCTGACGGCGAAAACCGAGAAGCCTTGCGTAGGAAAGTGCAGGGACATGGGAAATCTGCAGCAGACAGTGCATCAGCATCCGACAGATCCGGCTGTAGGTGAGTTCCCGTGTTTTTAAGAGTGCGGCATACTGTCCCCAGCTTTCATAAGAACTTCTGGTGTGAAAGAGACGCTGTACAAAGGCCGGTGTAACATCCTGATAAGCTGCAAGCTGAGCTTTGTCAGAAGAAAACAGAAGCCAGCGAAGATAAGGAGAAAAATCTTCCTCATCCAGAAACTGTGGGCAGGAAAAAGTCTGCGAAAGAAGCGCAGATATGGCGGGCGGAAAACAGGAAGACACAGCAGCGTCTGACATCTTACAGTCCGCAGATTTCCACAGGGCACGGATGGCAGATGCAGAGGGAAACTGTCCATTCAATGAGTTGTCGTGATAGGCATTTCCTTCACGTTTTACCGTAAGCGGCCGAATCGTACTGTTCTGCCGACAGAGTGCTTTACAGTATTCCACACCGAGAATATTATTCGGTGTCTGCAAAAAGGTTCCGGTATCGGCAGCGATGTCTGAAAGTAGTTCCTGGAGAGTGAGACTGCGTGCTTTGGGAAAGGATTCTCCTTTTTTTAGATATTTTTTTATAAGATTCTGGTATTCCGGTGTTTCAGCGGAGAGAAAAGATCCGAGTTTCAAAAACGGTTCAATCGTTCCGCTTTCGCTTCCGAAAGAAAGAATGTCCACACAACCGAGTCCGTCAAGAAGTCCGACGGCATTCTGTGCAAAGAATTCTGCACTCTCGCAGGCATGGGTTGACGGCAGTTCGAAGACAAGATCCGCACCGCCGAGAAGTGCCATCCGGGTGCGCAGATGCTTGGAATACAAGGCGGGTGCTCCCCGCTGTACAAAATCTCCGCTCATGACAACGACGATATAATCGGCTCCTGTAAGTTCTCTTGTTTTCTGTATATGATAAGCATGTCCAGTGTGAAACGGATTATATTCCGCAATGATTCCGGCAATTTTCATGGTTGCACCTCAAAAAATACATAAATTATTTTCTCATTCTAACAGGGAAAATGCAGAAAAACAAGGCTTTCCGGAGAAATAGAGAACATATGTTAAAAAATTAACTAACCTTGTCACTGTAAAGGAAAAAGAGTATAATTTTATGTAATGAGCAAAATAGGAAAGGAGTCATGAAATCATGGGATTTATTGACACAATCAAAGCAAGAGCAAAAGCTGATAAAAAAGTAATTGTACTTCCGGAAACCGAAGACAGAAGAACATATGAAGCAACTGCACAGATTCTGAAAGAAGGAATCGCAGATGTTGTTCTGGTTGGTAGCGAAGAAGCAATCAAAAAAGGCAGTGAAGGACTGGATATTTCCGGTGCAAAGATCGTAGATCCTGCTACATCCGAAAAAACACAGGGATATATTGACAAACTGGTAGAACTGAGAAGCAAAAAAGGTATGACACCGGAACAGGCAAAAGAGATCCTGTTAAACCAGTATCTGTACTACGGTGTTATGATGGTTAAGATGGGCGATGCAGACGGAATGGTATCCGGTGCATGCCACTCTACCGCAGATACACTGAGACCGTGTCTGCAGATCCTGAAAACAAAACCGGGAACAAAACTGGTATCCGCATTCTTCCTGATGGTAGTTCCGGATTGCGAATATGGCGCAAACGGTACTTTCGTATTTGCAGATTCCGGACTGAACCAGAACCCGAATCCGGAAGAACTGGCAGCTATCGCAGCTTCCTCCGCAGAATCCTTCAAACTGCTGGTTGAAGAAGAACCTGTAGTAGCTATGCTGTCCCATTCTACCAAAGGCAGTGCAAAACATGCCGATGTAGATAAAGTTGTAGAAGCTACAAGAATCGCAAAAGAACAGAATCCGGATCTGAAACTGGACGGAGAATTCCAGCTGGATGCTGCTATCGTACCGAGCGTTGGTGCTTCCAAAGCTCCGGGAAGTGAAGTAGCAGGAAAAGCAAACACTCTGATCTTCCCTGACCTGGATGCAGGAAACATCGGATATAAACTGGTACAGAGACTGGCAAAAGCAGAAGCATACGGACCTGTTACACAGGGTATCGCAAAACCTGTAAACGACCTGTCCCGTGGATGCTCAGCAGAAGATATCGTTGGTGTTGTTGCAATCACAGCAGTACAGTGCCAGGCTGAATAAAACAGATACATAAAAGTATGTTTAAGTGGAGGAAGAAAACATGAACGTATTAGTAATCAACTGCGGAAGTTCATCTCTGAAATATCAGCTGATCAACTCCGATACAGAAGAAGTTCTGGCAAAAGGTCTCTGTGAGAGAATCGGAATCGACGGAAGACTGGTATACCAGAAAGCAGGATGCGACAAAGAAATCACAGAAGCTTCCATGCCGACACATAAAGAAGCCATCCAGATGGTTCTGGATGCCTTGACCAATGATAAAACAGGTGCAATCGCAAGCCTGAAAGAAGTAAATGCAATCGGACACCGTGTCGTACACGGCGGAGAAAAATTTGCTTCTTCCGTAGTTATCACAGACGAAGTAATCCAGGCTGTAGAAGAGTGCAACGATCTGGCACCTCTGCACAACCCGGCAAACCTGATCGGTATCCGTGTATGCGGCGAACTGATGCCAGGTGTACCGCAGGTAGCAGTATTTGATACCGCTTTCCATCAGACCATGCCTGCAAAAGCATATCTGTACGGTCTGCCACTGGAATACTACAAAAACTACAAAGTAAGAAGATACGGTTTCCACGGTACAAGCCACAGCTTTGTATCCAAACGTGCCGTAGAATTCCTGGGACTGAACCCGGAAGACTCCAAAGTAATCGTTTGCCATCTGGGTAACGGATCTTCTATCAGTGCCGTAGTAAACGGTAAATGTGTAGATACCACCATGGGTCTGACTCCACTGGAAGGCGTTGTTATGGGAACCCGTTCCGGTAACATCGATCCGGCTATCATGGAATTCATCGCAAAGAAAGAGAACCTGGATATCTCCGGTATGATGAATGTACTGAACAAAAAATCCGGTCTGTTCGGTCTGTCCGGCGGTCTGTCAAGTGACTTCCGTGACCTGAACGAAGCAGCAGAAGGCGGAAACCAGGATGCAGCAAATGCAATTGACGTTCTGGCATACGGCATCGCAAAATTCGTTGGTGGCTATGTAGCAGCTATGAACGGAGTAGATGCGATCGTATTTACCGCAGGTATCGGTGAGAATGCAATTCCGGTACGTGAAAAAGTAGTAAGCTATCTGGGTTACCTGGGAGTTACACTGGACAAAGATGCAAACGGACACAGAGGAGAAGAAATCGTAATTTCTACTCCGGATTCCAAAGTAAAAGTTGCAGTAATCCCGACAAACGAAGAACTGGCTATCTGCCGTGAAACAGTAGCTCTGGTATAAAAACAGAGAAAAACTGTAAGATTATATATAAAAGAAAGTCCCCTTTTGACTGTAAGCCGAAGGGGATTTTCTTCCCACTGAAAGAAAGGATAATCTGCAAATATTAAAAGAATATTTCAGAAATATTGCAGGTTGTCAGGAAAAAAACAGTTGACAAAAAGAAAATGCTTCTGTATAATTGGAGAAGTGTGGTTAGGAGTGAATTATGCTGATTGATTTATCCAAATTACTGACTCATGAAGGAAAGCAACAACAGGTGGAAATATTGCCGTCAGGAGATACTTTTTCCTGTGAACTGGGTGAGTTTTCTTATGGAGAGAACGAGCCGGTGCTGTTGACAATCAAGCACAAGGAGAATCAGATTCTGAATATCTGTGCAAGAGGTCAGGTTGCTGTATGGATTCCATGTTCCAGATGTCTGGAGCCGGTGTTGGTATCGTGTCCGGTCGATTACGATGAGGAGATTGATATGAAGCTGTCCGAGGAAGAACGGATTGAGGCATTGGATGAAAGCAGTTTTATCCAGAACAAAGAGCTGGATACCGATAAGCTGCTGCATAATGAAGTACTAATCAATTGGCCAATGCGGGTACTCTGCAAAGAGGACTGTAAAGGAATCTGTAGCCGTTGTGGAGCAAATCTGAATCAGGGATCCTGTGATTGCAATACGGCAGATTTAGATCCCAGAATGGCTGTTATCAGTGATATATTTAAGAATTTTAAGGAGGTGTAACTGATGTCCATCTGTCCAAAGAATAAATCATCTAAAGCCAGAAGAGATAAAAGAAGAGCAAACTGGAAAATGGCTGCTCCGAACCTGGTAAAATGCAGCAAATGTGGTGCGTTGATGATGCCTCACAGAGTATGCAAAGCTTGTGGTTCCTACAACAAGAGAGAAATCGTTTCTCAGGAAGCTTAATTTAAGCAATAAAAACAGATCCGTACGGGTCTGTTTTTTTGTTGCGTTACATATCAATAATCATCCAGTGGACCAATTTTGATTTTACAGTAAGCTGCTGCTCTGTAAAGTAAAATACCTCGCGGCATATTCGTTGCTTTTATATAAAAGTGGGGAAACGATGTGCTAGAGCGTGTCTGAAAAATCATTTCCGCAATCTGCAAGCCCCACTTTGCGGTA
>ENA-ORNZ01001424-ORNZ01001424.1-human-gut-metagenome-genome-assembly--contig:-NODE-1424-length-21886-cov-5.202327_pt1 | contig 21886 bp, 19 predicted proteins | sample MGYA00242124_ERZ509040 | MGnify/ENA primary metagenome ERZ509040 (study PRJEB26280, sample SAMEA2338733) | human gut metagenome | biome: human gut; feature: human-associated habitat; material: faeces... | reverse complement strand
CTGTGAACTTTGTTCACAAAAAACACCTCGCGGAATGTTACCAGTGAACAGTAACTCGCCATATATAAGATTACGGTTCTCCCGGTGACAAAAAGGTAAGTACTATCTGTCACTTACCTTTTTATAAAACACTATTTTCCCGCGCCTGTGGTATCCACAGTAAAACACCCGGAGATATTTCTCCGGGTGCCGGTCATCTTTAAAATCATTAGTTCCAGAACGCTCCATAAATCTTCTGAATCTTAGCGATCTGTGCATCTGTAATCTGATTCAATGCATTCTGAACAGCTGCATAAGTCTGTGGTCTGGTGCTCTTCAGGGAAGCATTGTTCAAGATGTAATCCTTAACAGATTCTGCAAAATATTCGGAAGCATTCTGTGTTACATAGGCTTTATTGAAGGCTGTAACATTTGCCTTCTCAGCTGCAAAAATGCTCTGGAAGTTTGCTGTCTTATCTACATTTCCTGCGATGAATGCGAGGAAATGACCCAGCTCATGATAAACAGAATCATCGATCTGCTTCATTGTAATAGATCTTGATCTTGCATCAAAATATCCGGAATAGTTGACGGATGGATCAACAACAAGCTTAAATCCCAGCTGCTGATATGCTGCAATTACACGATTGTCCATCTTGCCTGCAACACTTGCTACATTTGCCTCGTGTTTGCTCTGGTTCTGTGAAGAGCTTGCTGCTGCAGTTGCCTGGGCAGCGGAAGTACCAGAAGAAGTAGTGCTTACAGCGGTCTCATTGGCAATTGATACCTGCTGTCTAGTTGTTGTCTGAACAGTTGTTGTGATCTTGGATGTAACAACTTTCTTTTTTGATTTCTTGGTGTATTTCGCTGTTGCTTTGGTAACAACGGTTGTCTTAGTATCTACTGTTGTATTACCGGATTTATTTGTTTTATTGGTTACTTTTGTTTTGGTTTTCAGTTTCTTGGTATAGCTCTTCTTGGAAGCCTTTTTTAATTTAACAGTCTTCCTGGTTGTCTTGGTACTGGAGGTAGTCTTCACAGTAGTCTTCGGCTGGGAAGCCAGTGGAGTTTCATCTTCTATGATGGAAGTCTCCATGATCGGATCTGTGTAACTGGGGAATTCAGGTGTTTCTCCTGCTCCTGAGAATAATGAAACGCCGCCGATCACTGCTGCCAATGCTATGGCAGCACAACTGGAAACAACTTTTTTATTTGCAAGCCACTCTGTTATTTTCTTTCCTTTCATAAATAACACACCTTTCTTGAACCATAATGTAACTGACTTGCCGCTATCTGGAAACTATCAGTCCCATCAGTTTGTGGAAATAAAAAAACCGTTTATCAGATTAAATAAACGGTCGCCACAAATAGAAGAACCACGTCTCCTGTCATATTACATTACCTAATCAATATCAATGCGGCAACCGGCTGTCATAGTCCTGAGACCTTAGACCCTTGGCTTTGCGTCCCTGTCTTTCAACAGGTTTGCCTTTTATTCATTTCATATAATAAAGCAAACTGTCACTTTTGTCAACGGAATTTCCTTGTTAAAACTTACAAAAATCTGTCTAAAAAGTACGAAAGCAAAAAATCTGTAAAAATATCTGAGCTGATTGTAACGCATGATAATCATTCTCAAATATTTTCACAGATTCCTTTTCGATGTCTGGAGAACAGCAGACACGCATTACAGTTTGCGCGTAGACTCCCGCTCTATAAGAGTTCCGCCCAGTATTTGCCGTTTCACTACCTTTTTCCGGTTGATCAGATCAAACAAGGTACGGACGCTCTGCAGGGCAATTTCCACTCTTGGATATTTCAATGTTGTGATGGATGGATGATAATATTCCGCAATGTCCTGACCATCTGCTCCTGCCACACAATAATCCTCCGGTACTCTTTTGCCGCTGTCAATAACTGCTCTGCATGCTCCTACCGCCAGAGTATCTGAAATTGCATAAATGCAGGAAAAATCCACCCCCGATTTCAAAAGCTCACAGGTACAGTTATAACCATTCTCAATCGTATAAATTCTTTTACCTGGTTTTAAACGAATTATAAGCTTCTCATCGTACTCCAGTCCATTTTTTTCCAGTGACCTTTTATAGCCATTGAGATGGCATCTTCCAAGACCTTCATCTCCTGAAGTAATAAAGGCGATCCTTTTATGTCCGCAGCTGCACAGATAATCAACCATACTCTGGCTCTCAATCTCTGTATCAGTCGTCACAAGGGCACTTTTAGGATAAGTTCCTGTATCCTCCGGAACTGTTTTTCCGGAACCACTGATCACATACGGAACTCTCAGCATTCTCAGCCTTGACTCGTCATAATTATACATACCTCCAAGAAATATGATTCCTTTGACTTTTTTCTCTTTTTCCAGCTGAAGGGCAAGCTCAACTTCGTCTTCATCATCTGCTACATTCTGCAATACCAGGCAATATTTCCTGTCACGGACTTCCCGCTCCAATACATGAAGCATAACACCCCAGTACGAGTTGCTGATTTCTTTTATTACAACTGCGATCGTATTGGAATCAGCCCTTTTCAGATTTCTGGCACTATTATTCGGTACATAATTGTACTCTCTGATCACATCCAGAATCTTCTGTTTCGTTTCCGGATTAATGTCCGGGTGATTGTTAATTGCCCTGGACACTGTGCTGACTCCTACGCCGCACAATTTCGCAACCTCTTTAATTGTTATCTGCTCCATAATCGCTCTCCTACAACAATGTATTCATTATATATGTCCCGGCATATTATGGCAAATGATTTTTAATAAATTTATAATGATTTTTTTATCATTTTTTATTAACAAATATGCTTGTCATTATAAGCGATGTTTCCTTTTCCATATTTGAAAAGGAAAGCTGGTTCTGAAGACATATGGCTGAAGTCAATAGGCTCCGGTTTTGCAGTTCCTTCTACGATTTTATCAGCACATGTGATAAGATCGTGAAGAATTGCTTTTCCGATCGGACGTAAAAAATGTCCTGGGAAAATAAGCTCAAAATCTTCTTTATCTAACTTCTTTAATCCCTCTGCATATTCCTTTACTGTTGAGGAATAGGTATCAAAAATCAGGATCGGAGTTGACACTACACTGTCTCCGGCAAACAGAAATTTATTTTTTCTATCCAGGAAAACTACACTTCCAGGAGTATGTCCTGGTGTGAATAACACTTCCAGACTTCTGCCGCCCAGATCAAAGATCTGATGCTCGCTCAGCGGCAGCATCTGGAAATCTCCAGGCTCACGACCTTCAATTATGTACTCTGTTCCATAAAATCCCGGTTCCTTCTTTGTTTTTTCCACATATTTCTTCCAGCCGCTTCTAAGTTTTTCTGTATCTGCCATTTTGAAATCTTTTTCACTCAGATATGCCTTTCCGAACTCGTGATTGCCGCCCACATGATCCAGATGTCCATGTGTATTTAATACAACATATGGCAAATCGGTCAGGGTTTCGATCACCTTTTTCAGATTTCCAAAACCTGAACCGGTATCGATCACAGCTGCACTTTTTTCACCTTTTACCAGATAAATAATGTCTGCTCCGAACTCATCGATTGCCCAGACATCCTCTGCTACCAGCTGAACTGTATAGCCTTCAATTCTCTGTAAATTAATATTGTCCATTTTCTGCCGTTCTCCTTTTCAATTACATTTTTACTGCACCTGCGGTAAGTCCGCTGGTGATATATTTCTGTGCTGCAATATAAATGATTATGATCGGAACCATAGACAGAGTCATTCCGGCAAGCATCAGGTTCCACTCAGATCCGGAGGTACTCTTAAACATATAAATAGCAACTGTCAGGGTTCTCAAACCACTGTCTGAAACATACAGGTTTGGCATAAGGAAATCATTCCATGTCCACAGGAAAAACAGTACCAGAAGAGTTATGCTTGTGGAGCGTACCAATGGGAAAATTACCTGCCACATGCAGCGGAACATGCCACAGCCGTCAATTGCTGCTGCCTCTTCCAATTCCTTCGGAATGGACTTCAAAAAGCCAACGTAGGTAAAAATACCGAATGCTCCGTGGAAGCCGGCATACAGGAAAATAAGTACGGTCAGGTTATTCAAAAGGTTTGCGTTGGTCAGCTGTACAGAAAGCGCGATCATAATGGAATGGAACGGAATGATCTGTCCAAGGGTGAACATCAGATACAAAACAGTTCCAAGCTTTCCAGGGATGTGCGCAATTCCATATGCAGCCATAAAGGAAATGATGGTACATACCAGCATGGTTCCCAGGGTTACATATGCTGAATTTCCAACTACTTTCCAGAATTTCAGACGTTCTATAGCTTCGGTAAAGTTTCCGGTATAGAGGTAATGTGGAAAAGAAAGGAAGTTCTGGATCATATCGTTATGTGTCTTGAATGCGTTCATCACAAGCAGGATGATCGGCATAAGGAACAGGACACCAAAGAAAAACATAATAATGGTTGGAAGCCATACTTTCTTTTTCATTAGTATTCTACCTCCTTCTTACGAGTGCAGTACAACTGGATCAGAGTAACCGCTGCTACTGTAAGGAACAGGATTACAGATTTCGCTGAGCCATAGCCCAGGTTGTACTTGGTGAAAGCTTCCTGGTAAATATTCATGGCAACTGGCATTGTGGAACCGTAAGGACCACCGCCTGTCATTGCGTTCGGAATATCGAATGACTTAAATGCTCCTGAAATAGAAACAAACAGATTGATCGTGACAGTTGGCATAAGCAGCGGAAGCTCGATTTTCAGAACTTTTTTCAGACCGCTGCAGCCATCCAGCTCAGCAGACTCCATAACATCCTTCGGAATAGTCTGAAGACCTGCGGTATAAATGATCATCAGGAAACCAATGTTCTGCCAGATGGAAACCACAATGATCGTCACAGTTGCCATTGACGGAGTTCCGAACCAGCTTATATTTGCCAGCCAGTCCCAGCCTAATGCTCCGCCAAGTGCAGGCATTGCATTTGTAAAAATAAACACCCAGATAAAGGATACCAATACGGCACTGACAATGTTAGGAATGAAGAACATAGCTCTGACCACGCCTTTAGCCTTAATGTTCTCATTCAGGAAATAAGCAAGAATAAATCCAAAAACATTACTGCCAATAATGGTGAACGCACCAACAAAAAGGTTAAATCCAAAGGAAGTCCAGAATTTTGCATCGGAAAACAATTTTACATAATTGTCAAATCCCACAAAAGCTTTTTTCCCGGACATCAGATTCCATTTCAGGAATGAATATGGAATGGTTCCGCCAAACAGAGGTGCCAGCATTGCAAAGGAATACAAAAGCAAGGCAGGCAGAATCAGCAGAAGATAAAATTTCTTGTTTTTCTTATATAAAGATGACATATTATCCTCTCTTTCTTTTTCTAAAAGGCTCATCTGCTTATACAGATATCACGATAAATCTTCCATTAAAAAGATTCCCGGGGGGTGCTCCCCCCGGGAATCGCAGGTCAGCATTTCCTCTTATTTACTGATCCAGATATTCAAGATATGCTGCGTCAAGCTCGGAAATTACCTCATCCTTGTCAGCAGCGTCTGCCATGTAACCCTGGAAGATATCTCCGGAGATAACATCAAATCCGTTTACATACTGCTGATATACCCATGGAATTACGTTTCCGCTGTTTGCATATTCCAGATAATCGTTTGTAGATGCAGAATCATAATTAACTGTGAAATCCTGGGAAGCCGGTGCAGAACCTGGTTTCTCGGTTACAATTGCAATATATCCATCAGAAAGGGAAGCATCGCTTAAGAAGTCGATAACCTCTTTGCAAGCATCCATATGCTCTGTCTGAGTGCTTACTCCATATACGATTCCTACGTCAACTGCTGCTTTGTTTCTCTCAGCGTCGTTGGATACTGGTAATGCAAAGTATCCGATTTCCGGCGGGTTATCCATTTTTGCTACTACGTTCTGGCTGAACTCACCGCTGATCAGCATAGCTGCTTCAGAGTTTGCAAGTGCATTGAAACCGGATGTGGAGTCGCAATCCATCATATTACTTCCGCAATGAGCTTTGATAATATCTGCTGTTGCAAATACATCATCGATACCGTCTACATTGAAGGTTCCCTCGCCGGAATTTAACTGATCCAGGAAGCCTTCCATATCATCCTGTACTACGTTTGACATCATTACACTGAACATGTGTTTCAGAGTCCAGGAATCTTTGAATGTGGAAGCGATTGGTGTTACGCCGGACTCTTCCAGCTTCTCACACGCTGCTTCGAACTCATCTCTTGTTTTCGGAACTTCTTCGATTCCTGCATCCTTAAACATCTGCTTATTGTAGAATACACCAAGATACTCAACGTTTGCAGGATATCCGTAGATTTTGTCATCATAGGTAGCAGCTTCAAGAGCTGTCGGGTAAACCTTCTCAGTAAAATCCATTCCGCTTAAATCCTGAAGTCTTCCTGCCTCTGCAAAATCCTGCACCTGTGTCCATGGTGTAAGGATGTAGATATCCGGCCAGTCATTTGTTGCAGCTGCAGTTCCAAGGAAATCAGAGTAATCTCCGGACTGCATTGTGATATCCAGCTCGATATCATCATGTTTGCTGTTGAAGGACTCCATTGTACGATCCAGCTGATCGCCCCACTCACCATTCCATACAGTCATAGTGACCTTGGTCTTCTCTCCATCAGCCCAGCAAAGGTTTGTTCCAAGAGACATAACCATTGTTCCGGCTAATACTGCTGCCAACATTTTTTTCTTCATTTCTTATACCTCCTAGTATAATTTTATTTTCCGCCAACTGAGCATTTTCAGTTGTCTGGTTCGTTTTTGGTAACGTTTCCGGTATTGTTACCGGTAACGTTTCCGGTGATATTTGAATCATATCATACTCACCAATTATTTACAACATTTTTTTTGCTTTATTATTATTTTCGTATGTATTCACAATATTTTTTGTGCATTTTTATACGTTTTGCACAATATTTGTAGGAGTAGACAATCCACCTCCACTGCCTACAAATACTGTAACAAAGCGAGTGTATTTACGGTCTTACTGCTGTTCCATCTGGAAGCCTTGGCAGCATCCAATCCCATGTGACAACCTCTTCGCTGCACGGATACTCAGCTGCTGCTTTTTCATCAATATCCACACCAATTCCTGGTTTCCCATTCAGATACAGATATCCGTCCCGCATTTCCGGAATTCCGGTAAAAATCTGATGTAAGGCAATTGCACCTGCATCTTCAGACAGGGTATTGGTGTCAGCCCATTCCTGAATTCCAAAATTCGGAGAAGCCATATCCAGATGGATATTTACTGCGTGACCAATCGGAGTAAGGTCTATTGGTCCATGCCATGCAGTTCTTATTCCAAATGCATCGCAAAGAGCAATCAGTTTACGTGCCGGTGTAATTCCTCCAATCTGGCTTAAATGGATTCTTATGTAATCAATTTCTCTTTCTGTGATAAGATTCAGCCATTCGTTTGGATTGTTAAACAGCTCTCCCATAGCCAGCGGAGTAGTACAATGCTGCCTGATCTGCTTAAACCATCCGCTCTGTTCCGGAGAAAGACAGTCCTCAAGAAAGAACAGACGGAATTTCTCCATATCTTTTGCAAATATCACTGCATCAGAAGGTCTCAGCCTCTCATGTACATCGTGGCAAAGCTCCAGTTCCCAGCCATAGGTTTCCCTGAGGCGCTCAAACAGCTGTATTGTTTTTGCCATGTATGCTTTTGGATCATAATAGCAGCCTTCAAAGGAACCTTCCGGCGGCTGATAAGGCATATCCTTTCCGCCATAGCCTCCAACCTGCGCACGGATACAGCGATATCCTCTTTCCTTTAATGCTCCTACTTTTTGCACACAATCCTCTATTGTGGTGCCTTCAGCATGCGTATAGCACGGAACTCCGGTTCTGCATTTTCCTCCCAGTAAGTCATACAGGGGCATACCGGCCATTTTGCCTTTAATATCCCATAATGCCATATCCACACCTGACAGGGCATTATTTAAAACAGGTCCGTTTCTCCAGTAGCTCATTCCTTTTATAGACTGCCAGATATCTTCAATATCAGAAACATCTCTGCCAATCAGGTACGGCTTCAGATATTTTTCCACAGCGGCAACCACTGCCAGATGTCTGTGGGCAAAAGTTGCGCAGCCCACACCATATAATCCCGGCTCACTTGTTTCCACTTTTACTGTCACCAGATTGATTTTCTGCGGCGCACAGCAAATTACTTTTACATCTCTGATCGTTACTCTCATTTTTCTCCTCCCCAGGCATTTTTATCATTTTCTACTTTTTCCGGCATTCCCGGCAGGATCAGTCCTCCGTCAACCCGCAATACTTCTCCGGTTATATAAGCTGCATTCTCACTTGCAAGGAATACTACCGCTCTTCCTATATCTTTGGGTGTTCCATTTCTGCCCATTGGAATTCTTTCTCCCAGACTTTCCCAGAAGCCTTCCAGCTCTGTCCTGCCTTCTGCTTTTATTTCCTCTGGCGTACGGATACAGATAGCTCCCGGAGCCACACAGTTCACACGGATCCCATATGGTGCAAGATCCAGTGCCATAGACTGTGAAGCCCGGTTCACTGCAGCCTTTATGCCGCCGTAAACACAATCTCCCGGATATGCTCTTTCTGCTCTTGAAGAGGTTATGTTGATAATGCATCCTTTAACCTCATGTGCCTTCATATATCTGGCTGCCTTACTGGAAAGTACAAGGTAATTCAAAAGATCCAGATTCAGCATTTTCTGGGTTTCCTCCATTTCAAGGTCCAGAATGGACTGAAACACGGTAACTCCGGCATTATTTACAAGCAGATCCAGTCCGCCCAGTTCCCTGACAGCCTGGTCAAAAAACTTCTCCCCTTCTCCTACCTGTGCCATATCAGCCTTTGCATACCAGGCAAAGGAACCCATATTTCTTATTTCTTCAGCTGCTTCCTTTGCCTCATCTTCTCGTGTCCGATAGGAAAAGGCAATATCATATCCGGCTGCTGCCAGTTCTCTGATAATTCCACGTCCAATTCCACGACTGGCACCTGTAACGATTGCTTTTTTTCTCATCACAGTTTTCCTCTCTTATTCTATTTTCCCAGACAATACCTGCACAGGTACGGGAACTTCCACAAGCACCCGCTGATTTCCCAGTTCTCCCTCTGATTGCCTGTCAAAAATATATATTTTTCCTGTTTTCTGATCTGCTGCAAGCAAATGCTTCTCACTGCTGTCCAGACAGATACTTCGAAACCATCCTTTCGGAACTACAACTTTTTGTTTCAAATTTAACATTCCATTTTCATCTATGGTAAATCCAAAAATTTCTCCGGTTCCTCTCACAGATGCGTAAAGCATTTTCTCCTCTGCAATACACAGTTCTGCTGCAAGCGTGCCCTCTGGCAACTCCTCTTCCAGGGATATGGTCTGGCACAGCTCCCTATTACAGTAAACAGAAATTGTAAGATCCAGCTCATTTAATACATAGAGATACGTTTTTCCATTTTTCTCCAGTATCCCCATATGTCTCGGACCTGCTCCAGGTCTGACCTCTATGGTTTCTTTTTGCAGAAGCTTTCCCTTATCTGTGTCAAAAGAATAAATCTTATCACACCCTAAGTCAGCTGCATACAGATCTCCCCTATGAAGGAAGCAGGAGTGAATATGAGATGCTTCCTGCCGTTCCGGATCCAGCCCTTTTCCTGTAAAAGAAATTTCCTGTAAAAGCTTCGGGCTGCCGGCTTCTGAAATGTCGATCACCTTTAAATCTCCACTTCCGTAATCAGATACAAAAAGTCTTTGTCCTTTTTCATCCTTTTCAATATGACAGGATGCTTTTCCAGGCATTTGAATACCTGCCTTTTTCTCTGCTGTAAGCCTTTCTTCCTGAACCCCTACTTCATATTCCACAATTTCCGCAGCATCTTCACTTTCACTTACCGCAAAAAGCCGGTTCTTCACCAGACAAACCCAGGAAGGATTCTGCATTTGTATGATAAGAGGAGTTCCTGCAACATCTCCCAGGATCTCATTATACGGAATCAGATAGATACCTTTTCCAAGCTCCTGCTTCTCCAATACAGCAGGGGCATCATGCTGTGTATAGGTTCCGACAAGCAAAATATCCATGCTTTCTTCCATCTCCTTTGTTAATTCCTTTTACTGGAATTTCAGTTCATCTGACAATTCCACAACCATGTGTAATTCACCAGGTGACATCACCTTTTCTCCATGAATTACCACATTGTCAAAATAAAAGCCATGAGGTCTGCACACTTCATTTTTCATCTCAAAGCCACGTATAATGGATACTGGGAAAGTGCCTTCTGTAATTTCAATATTTTTAAAGAAAATATCATTTACCATGCCTCTTTCCCTGTCTCGTGAATACTTGGAATCAAGAGTTTTAATATCAATAAATTTTTCCTGGGCATCTTCAATTCGGATGTTTTCATAAACAATATCATGTACATGGGCACGGTCAGCGTTATGAATTGTCAATACTCCACCTGACTGATTGCCCTCATACTGGCAATGTACAACATCACAATTTCTGAAAACAACATCTGTAATTTCGTCACATCTGGTTTCATATCCGATTTCAAGTGTGTTTCCAAATTCTGCATTCCAGAACAGGCAATCCTCAACAAGGATATGTTTCACATCTGTGCAGCCTGACGGATCCTGGAATTCCACAGCCTTAATAGATATACAATCATCATTTGCCCTTATAAAGCAATTACGAAGCACTACATTCTCACATCCGACTATATCGACGCCATCTCCTGTGATCACTTTTCCCAGAACATTTACGTCTTCAATCAAAACATTTTTACATGCAACCGGAACAATATGCCAGGAACCACCATCCAGAAGTGTGATTCCGCGTATTTCAATGTTCTCACCCAGTACAGGAACGATCAGCTGCTCTGCTCCATTTTCATCCCATGCATGCCAGTTTCCTCCATACAGGATTCCGTTTCCCAGAATACGGACTCTGTCTGCCATTCTGGAATAGATTCTTCCGCTTACAACTGCCCCGTACTCTATATAAACAGTTTCGTCAGAATTAAGCTGAAGGCATCCCACGTTATAGGCTTTTCCGCTTTCAAATACATAAGTGGCATTCTCAGGCTTCGGTATGTATTTTCCAGGAAGAACATAAAGTGGTGACTCCAGTTTATCGTCCAGTTCAAGAGTAATTCTCTTTCCGGCAGGAAGGCTTATGCTGATTTTGTTCTCCTCTTCTTTGAATGGTATCTGTGCAGCAGTGGGACGGATAACCGCCTTCTGAAATGGTTCGTTTACTGTAACTTCTACCTCTGCCTTTTCATTTTCATCTAAGAAAGAAACAAAATCAAAAAATTCCGTATGATATACTCGCTGTTCCTTTCCGTTTATCTTAACCTGATACAGCTCTGATACCGGAATATCTTCCACGGATTTCAGTTCATACAGCGGTTTCTCGCTTATCTTTCGCGGTACAAATTCCTGTTTTTTCATCATTATGTTTCTCCTTTATTTTAATTTATTTTTAAAATTCATAATTATGTTTACAAACATTACTATACATTGTTTTTTATATTTAGTAAAGTGTTTTATTTGACAAGATACTTCGCCTGTTTTTATGCATTTTGTATAAGAGATTCTGTTTTTTCCAATTATCGTTTGACTTATTTGTTTGATACATATATACTATAGGTTACTAAACGACTTTATTTTGAAAGGAAACATTATGGAAAAACTTCCTGCATACAAGAAATGTTATAACAAATTAAAATCCGATATAGATAATAACGTTTATCCCATAGGTTCCTATCTTCCCACAGAAGATGAGCTTGGAAAAATGTTTTCGGTAAGCCGTACGACGGTCCGGCATGCCATTGACCTTTTGGTTAAAGACAAACGCATAAAGGTAAAGCAGGGGGCCGGCACACAGGTGATCAATCCCAAAGAACGGGAGCTTACCAGCTTCTCAAAATTTCATAACGTAATAGACATAAACACTCTGTTTCCGGATAATGCCGCCCTGACCATCAGCGGAACCTGGATTGACCGTATTCCTGCAAGCAGCCAGGTTGCCAGGGCGTTGGATCTTAATGAAGGAACAGAAGTCTTCCGCCTTCAAAGAGTGGTTTTCTCCAATGAACAGCCTGTGATAATTCAGACAAATTATATCCGTATCGATTTTTTCCCGGATTTAGATACCTACCGCGAACAGCTTGTAGATCTCTATTACTTTATTCAGAAGCACTACGGAATTAAATTTGAAACCGGTGAAGAACACATCAACATCAGCTCAGCAGATTTCCTTGATGCACAGATTCTCAACATTAAACCTGGATCTCCTATTTTTTTCAACACCAGAACGGCACACTGTTCACTTGGTCCTATGGAATACCTGGAAGCCAGGATCCGTCCTGATCTGTGCCATTTCGTAGTTCGTATGAAGGAACCACCTGCATGGTACGATCTTCCCGAATTTCAAAAATCACTGGAACGTGTTTAAAAATGAATGATCAGCTTATAAAAAGGAGCGGCGCTATGTCTAAACGCATTTCAGCCCTTCCGCTTTGCTTGTTTCTATTTTGCCTGCTAATAGTTTTCCCTGCAACAGGCTGCGGTCAGAACGGCAGCTCCGGTTCCAGCGAAGAACCGCCTGTTTTTTCCCCGCTGAAGGTTCTGGTTCCGGAAGCCCCCGGGACAGACACCATAGGATATTCACCTCTGATACTGGATATTTCCAACATCAGCCAGGGATATCTGACTGCTGTTAGTGACAGTAATGGTACCACAAAAAACATCCAGCTTTCCGCAGATGACGGCGTTGTTTATTCTTATTTTGTAAGTTCCGGCGAAAGTGCTGTCATTCCTTTTACCAGCGGAAGCGGCACCTACCAGGTATCCTGCTATGAGCAGGTAAACGGCAGTCAGTATGCTGCACTTTTTGCCCAGGCCCTGGAGGTTTCCCTGGAGAATGAATTTCTCCCGTTTTTGTATCCGAACCAGTATGTAAATTTCACCCCGGACTCAGAAGCCTGCAAGCTGGCTCTTTCTCTTCTGGCAGAGGATGCCACGGAACAGGAAAGCATTGACACCGTTTTCCAGTATGTAACCCAGCACGTCACCTACGACGAGGACAAAGCAGCCACCGTTGAGACAGGATATCTTCCTGACATAGACGAAACCCTCTCTACCGGAAAGGGAATCTGTTTTGATTATGCAGCCCTGATGACGGCAATGCTACGAAGCCGGGATATTCCCTGTAAGCTTCAGATCGGGTATGCAGGTGACATCAAGCATGCCTGGATCGATGTTTACATACGCGGAAAAGGGTGGGTGGAACAGGCAATTACCTATGACGGGGAGAAATGGAACCGCATGGATCCAACCTTTACCGCCAACAGTGAAGATGAAGAGCTTATCAATTCCTATATCGGTGATAGTGCAAATTATACGTTGCAGTTTACCCGATAGCACAACGAAAAAACGCCTCGCAGGTTCATGGATTTTTTCAGGATCTGCCTGATATTTTTTTCAGAGAGGACTTTATATGATTACCAAGTTAAATAATCGGGAGCTGTTCCAATTCTGTGAACAGTTTTCCATCATATTACGTTCCGGAATGTCCGCCATTGAGGGACTTGCCATCTTAAATGACGACAGCCAGACAGAACGGGGCAAAGAAATTTTGACCTTTCTTTATAAAGACATGGAGGAATCCGGCTCTCTGGCGCACGCCATGGAACAATCCGGTGCTTTTCCTGCTTCTGCTGCTGCCTATGTACGCACCGGCGAAGAGACCGGCTGTCTGGATGAGGTTATGAAGGGTCTGTCTGCTTTCTATGCGAAGGAGATTCAGATCACAGACCAGATCCAGAGTGCAGTCGCCTATCCCCTTGTTATGCTGGGCATGATGACTGCGGTTATTGTAATTCTTCTTGTAAAGGTTCTCCCGGTTTTCCGCCAGGTTTTCCGCCAGCTTGGACTGGAAATGAGCGGAATCTCCGGTGCCCTTCTTGGAATCGGCGAAACACTTAGCCGCTATTCTACTGCCTTCCTTGTTCTTTTGGCCGCGATGATCGGCTTTATCCTTTTCCTGGTTCTTCACCCAAAGGGGCAGGAACTGATCCGCAAAATCGTCTGCCGTTTTCCAGGCATGAAGGAAATTCCGGTAAATCTGGATTACAGTCGTCTTTGCCAATGTATTTCCCTGGGAATCCGAAGCGGACTTTCCCCTGAGCTTTGTGTGGAACTGGCAGGCGCTGTTGTCTCCCAGACTGAGACCAGGGAAAAGCTTGCTTCCATTCAGAAGCAGCTCGCGGAAGGATATGGATTTACAGAAGCCATCACGGAATCCGGACTTTTTAAGGCTATGGAGCTTCGTCTGATCTCCCTTGGTTTTCAGGCTGGTGCATCTGACGAAGTAATGGAAAAACTGGCTGAGCAGTATGAAGAGAAATCCACAGACTCTGTTTCCCATATTGTGTCAATTTTGGAGCCTACTATTGTGATCGTCCTTTCAATTCTTGTAGGACTGGTCCTTCTTTCTGTTATGATGCCGCTGCTGGGACTGTTATCTGAAATGATCGCATAACAGCTGTAAGGGAGAGTGAAAATGGATATATTTGAAACCAGACTCATTCGTATCAGGCGGATTTTCCGCTTTATTGTTCCAATCCTGTTCGCTGCAGTCCTCTGCCTGATCTTCTATCTTGGAATTGCACGTACACAGACTGATTCCCTGGAAAAAGAACAGGTTACTTTAACGCAGGCACTTGAAGGAGGTGCCATCCGCACCTACGCCCTCACAGGCCAATACCCTCAGAGCCTGGATGAATTGCTTTCGGATTACCATATTACCTATGATTCTGAGAAATTTGTGGTAGAATATGTTCCAAACGGATCCAATCTTCTGCCATCGATCAGCGTACTTCCGGTAAATGCCAGAAAAGGAGGTGCCAGATGAATTCCAGATTTACCCGGAAGAACCACAGCATTGATTCACTGGCAGCTTTGCTGCTTTTTGCAATGTATGTGCTGTTTCTTCTATTTCTGATGCTTTTTGGTGCCGGGAACTATCAGGCCTCTGTAAAAAGCCTGGACACTAATAACAACCTTTATACGGCAGCCTCTTACATCACTACCAAGTTTCGTCAGCACGATATTCCCGGAATGACCTCCCGTACAGAGCTTCAGGGAACACAGGTTCTTTGCTTTCAGGAAGCTATTGAGGGGAAAGATTACTGCACTTACATTTATTTTGATGGCAGTCATTTAAAAGAGCTTTTTACAGCATCGGATTCCCAGGCCGATCTTTCTATGGGGACCAACCTCGCACAGCTTCAGGATTTCCAGATTGACGCTTTAGAAAACACTTTTTACAGAATCACATTAACGGACACAGATGGACATTGTTCCAGTTTTCTGCTTCATCCAGGGGTTCCTGCCTGATTCGCAGGCTCCTGAATTTGGGGCTGGTCACTTCTGAATGATGTGCTGAAAGGAAGTTTTTATGAAAAAAATCACTACCCATTCCAAATCCGGGCTTTTTCTTATGGAAATGATATTTGTCCTTCTTTTTCTGGGACTGACCTGCGGTGTCTGCGTAAGACTGTTTGCGGCTTCCTACATGGCAAGGGTACATGCCCGGGAGGACTCTCATATCCAGGAGCTTATCACCAGTGCCGGTGAAATTCTGGAAGGAACTGACGGCACTGTCCAAAATTTTCTGGCACTGATGCCAGATGGAGTTGCAGATCAGGACAGTATTTGCTATTATTTTGACAAGCACTGGCAGAATACTTCCGAAGAAAGCGCGGTTTATAAAATGAGGCTTGTCTGCTCTGCTTCTGACAAGGTCAAAGAAATTCAGGTCACTTTTGAAAAACTCCAGAATGCAAATGAGGAAACCAGTCTTTATACACAAACAATTCGCTTTCCAGTTTTTTCCACAAAGGAGGAAACAGATTCATGAAAGAAAAGAATCATCTTTTTTCCGCAACTGGAATTCCTTCCCTTTTTCTAATCTTCGGAGTACTTATGCTGGTGATCCTGTCCTTGCTTGGCTATGGTACTTCCAGACAGGATCTGCGCTCCAGCAGTCTTTCTCTGGAGCAGACCTCAGCCTATTATAATGCCTGCAGTGAGGCAGCTGATTTTTATTCAGATCTGGTTCAGACACTGGAAGGATTTCAGGCACAGGTAAAATCAGAAAGTTCATATTACAAGCTCGTCTCCGATTATCTGAACTCACAGGAGAATGTAAAATGGGATTCAGAGGAACATACTGCTGAATATATGAACGCATTTTCCGACACCCAGAGTCTGGCTGTGAAAGTTTCTGTATTCTGGACTGATCGTACGGCTGATTCCACAGCCTCTGATACTGTTGCCTCTGATACCGCTGCCTCTGACCGTACTGTAACGAATAATGCAGGATTGGACGTGGCCAGCAGCAATATCGCCGGGATCCTCTCCTGGAATACGGTTGTAACTGCAGACTGGAATCCGGACAACAGCCAGTCTGTCTACAAAGGAGAATAATTTTATGGAAGAAAAAGTAAAGGCTTTTCTGGAGCTTGCCACTCAGAAAAAAGCCTCTGATATATTTATTATTGCCGGTCGTCCCCTTTCTGTAAAAATTGACGGAAAGCTCTGTACGCTGGATGGTTTTGAAGAACGGCTCATGCCTCCGGAGACAGATGAATTTATCCGGATCATTTACAAGCTTGCTCACGACCGGAATATAGAACCTATGCTGGAAACCGGTGACGATGACTTTTCCATGGCTATCCCTGGTCTCTCAAGATTTCGTGTAAATACATACCGGCAGCGTGGTTCTCTTGCCGCTGTCATCCGTATTATTGCATTTAATCTGCCGGATCCGCAGGATCTGCACATTCCTCCGGCTGTTATGGAAGCAGCTGATCTTACCAAGGGAATGGTTCTGATCACAGGTCCTGCCGGAAGCGGAAAATCCACCACCATGGCTTGTATCATCGACAAGATCAATCACAGCCGTGAAGGACATATCATCACGCTGGAAGACCCTTTGGAATACCTGCACAGACATGACAAATGCATTGTCAGCCAGCGCGAGATCTGTACGGATACTGCCAATTATCTGGTTTCCCTGCGTGCCACCCTGCGTCAGAGCCCCGATGTGATCCTTCTTGGAGAAATGCGTGACCACGAGACTATCCAGACTGCCATGACTGCTGCTGAAACCGGACATCTGATTCTTTCCAGCCTTCATACCACCGGAGCCGCCAATACCATAAGCCGTATTATGGATGTTTTCGAGCCCAGCCAGCAGCATCAGATTGCCATTCAGCTTTCCATGGTTCTGCAGACGGTTATTTCCCAACAGCTGGTGCCGGATGTGAATGGACACAATATTCCGGTTTTTGAGATCATGAGGCTTACCCCTGCCATTCGAAATATGATCCGCGACAACAAGATTTATCAGATTGACGGTGTGATTGCCTCTTCCTCCCAGGCAGACATGAAATCCATGGATAACAGCCTGCTGGAGCTTTATCGAAACCGCCAGATCACAAAAGAGACTGCACTAAAATATTCATCTAATCCGGAAATGTTAAAACGGAAGCTCATGTAATGGGCTTCCGTTTTTTTAATATCCGAAGGTTGTCCTGCTGCAAAAAACTTTATAGTTTTTACTATGTGCAGACTATCTTCTATTCCACAATGCTTTACTGTAAATTCTATTTCTTTTCTGCAATTGATTTCCTACTTTCTTGTAACTGCCGCCGATGCTTTATACTTTCCCTTTACAACACCATTTGGCTCTTTTACATAAGCACGCACATAATAACGGTACTTCTTTCCTTTTTTCACCTTCGTGTCTGTCCAGGTGGAAGTTTTCCCCTTCTTAATAGTAGTGGCCAGCTTATATTTTCCGCTTCCGGTTTTTTTGTAAATGTAATAGCCATCACACTTCTTCTGTGCCTTCCACTTTAATTTCAGACCTTTCTTCGTATTGGAAACCGATGAGACAGTCTGCCTGGAGGGGGCTGATTTATACGTTCCACTGGACCTGTAACTGCTTGCCACTGTTTTCTTATCCACAGTACAATAAGCTCTTACTGTATACTCATAAACGGTAGCTGATTTTATCTTTTTATCTTTGTAGGATGTAGCGGCTGCTTTCTTTATGTTTGCAAGCTTCGTCCATTTTCCAGAGGATGTTTTCCTGTAAACCACATAGCCTGCTGCACCGGAAATCTTATTCCAGTTTACTGTATTGTAAAGTCCGGAAGAAACCTTCACCGACACAGACGGAGTGGCAAGCATTGTCTTAGCCGCAGCTTCCGCGGTATAATCGGAATATTTTGCAGTACCGTTCACCATACTGTACGCACGGATCTTGTATGTATACGTAATTCCCGGCTGAACCTTCGTATCTGTCCAGGAAGTATCCGACCAGGAGGCTGTCTCCACCTTCTGATACTCTCCGCCGGAGGTTCTTCTATATATCTGATATCCGGAAACTCCAGCTGCTTTACTCCAGGTCAGACTGATCTGGTTATAGGCTCTGGCTGCTGCCTGGAACGAAGCGGGTCTGGTTACATTCACTGCGTTGCCCAATGTTCTTGTGTGAGCTTTAATTCTTGCACAGGCACTTGGACTTGTTTTGGAAAAATCACTCCATCCATTTTTTTCATGATAACAGAAGCTCTGATCCGCCTCCAGGCCAGCCTGAAACTCCACCCAGTCATAAGCACTGTTGGTCTCGCACAGATATTCCACTGTATCGGAACCGATATTGGTGATCACTACCGAATAAAGGGTTCCATTCATCAGATTTACCTCTGGCACTTCTACTGTGGAAATACCGGCATGTTTCTGATAAAAAGTAACCGGATTGGCATAGGCCGGAGTTCCGCTTACCGGATTGCTCTTATCCTTCAGATTTGTATAAATCTGAATGCTGTAGCTTCCTCCGTCAGAGTAAGTAGCCAGAACTACTTCTCCAAGGGCTTCTCCGTTCCCATTTCCGGCTTTTGCCTGAAAAACATTGGCAATGGAGGAAATCCCACTGCTGCCGGAAGGATACAGCTTCAGCTTGCTCAGTGCACTGGAGCCATCATAGAAATAGTTGTTCCGGTACTTCGGACTGGTGGTGGCTTCTGCTGCTACAATATTATAATTACATTTATTCTCATAGGAAATATAAAAATAACCGGCTTCTCCCCAGTCATCTCCCCAGCTGTTTCTGGCGATCCATGCCCCGTTTGAAGTAACATTGCTGGCAGAATTGAAATTCTCCCTGGAATAATTGTCATCCCATCCAATCAGGGTTATTGCATGATTCACGCCTGCACTTCCCGGGTAGCTGTATGCATACGTATACGGATTATAATAGGTATCATACATTCCAAAGGACATGGAAACAGATCCATATTCTGATATCAGGCTTTTAATATTATTTACAGAATAAGAAGAAAACGCCGCATTTTCCAGATATGCGGTGGTCTGGTATGCCATTTGGGAGGACGGCACCTTGTCAGAGTCCAGGGTATGATCTGCATTTGTCTCATAAGGAATCTGTGACTCCAGTGCCATACCACTCCACGTACTCAGAAAAATAGCAGCAAGAGTCTGATTGCCTCCCTCTCTGTAGGAATGAAGAACCTCGTTTTTGTCATTAGCTGTATTTCCAAGAGGATCGTTCATTCGGTGGGCAAAGAAATATGCCAGATGTTCTTCTGACAGATCAAACAGCCCAGCTCCTGCCTGCAAAAATGAGATTTCCAGGTTGGCAGCCAATGTGTATGCCCAGCACATATTAGAAGGCTTTTGATTCCTTACCGGGATGGAAAGACTGCTTCGGGGATCGTATTTCGCAGGATAAGACGCAGCTCTGGCAGCACCTACGCTTCCTGTATCACCGTTTCCATTGCCAGCTGGCGGGTCTACATAGCTTAAGGGCTGCAGCTCACGGATCGGCTCCAGCTGAGCCTCAATCTCCGCATCGGTCAGATCGTCTTCATTTTTCTCTTCTTCGGCAGAATCCGGATCCATGCTGCCAAAGCCAGAATCTTGTTCCTGAAGTTCATCAGTACCACCATCTGAGAAACCGTCTGACAGGTCTTCCGATTGGGAGGGATTTCCATCTGTCATGCCTGTGAAGCTGGCATTGCCTGACTGACCGGCATCGTCTTCCGTACTTCCATTGCCAGCCTGGCTGGCATCATCTTCTGCACTTCCATTGCCAGCCTGGCTGGCATCATCTAAAGTGCTTCCGCTCCCTGACTGATCAGCACCTGCTGAAAAATCAGCCTGCACATAAGACTCTTCCGCAGCCATCTCATCAGACGACACAGCTAATACAGTGTCTCCTGCATTTTCCATTTCCGCATTTTCCGTCCAGACCATACCTTGCCCGGCAATATCTGCTGCCTGAATGGAAAAGTCTGTAAAAATCAGAGACTGGGCAAGTAACAGACTTATAGCTGCTTTTTTCAATAATTTCTTATATTTCATATTTACTCCTGTCGTTCTGAGCTTCCTGTTCCGAAGTATTTTTCATACAGGCTCCAGAGCGTATTTAAAAAATCACCAGAACAGAATTTTCGTTCAAACAGATATTTTTCACTTATTTATGATTTTTTAGATATTTTTCCAAAAAATGTATTAATTTCTCCATTTCCTCCTGAGTCCCTACAGTGATCCGCAAATGATTGTCAATTCTCGGCTTCGGGAAGTATCTTACATAAATATGCTCCTGACGAAGGGTCTCAAAAATTTCTTTGGCCGAACAGCTTTTGTGGGAAGCAAAGATAAAGTTGGTCTTAGAATCTGGGAATGTGAAACCAAGAGCAGCCAGTTCTTTCTTCGCCCATTCTCTGGTAGCAATGATCTTCTCACAGGTTTCTGTAAAATATGCCTTGTCCTGGATAGCTGCCACACCGGTTGCCAGAGTGGTACGATCCATAGTGTAGGAATTGAAGGAATATTTTACATCGTTCAGAAATCTGATCAGCTGTGGATTGCCGCATGCAAAGCCAATACGCATTCCAGCCATGGAACGGGATTTGGAGAAGGTCTGGACTACCAGAAGATTGTCATATTTCTCTATAAGCTCCAGTGCTGATTTCGCTCCGAAATCTACATATGCTTCATCTACGATCACAATGACGTCCCGGTTGTGTAAGAGAATCTCCTCAATGTCACTGAGGGGCAGCTCCACTCCTGTAGGTGCATTGGGGTTTGGAAAAATAATTCCGCCGTTTTCTCCGAAGTAATCTTCTTTGCGGATACAGAAGTTCTCATCGAGAGCTTTACATTCATATGGGATTCTGAAAAGATCCGCCCATACGTCATAGAAAGAATAGGTGATATCTGGAAAAAGGATCGGTTTATCTGAGTTAAAGAAGGTGAGGAAGCTCATGGCAAGTACATCATCTGAGCCAACACCTACAAAAACCTGCTCGTCTTTCATTCCATAGCTCCGGGCAATTGCATGTACCAGGTCGCCAGCTGTAGGGTCCGGATAAAGGCGGAGGGTATCTGGCTGAATCCCGTGTAATGCTTTCTCCACGCCTGGTGCAGGGGGATATGGGTTCTCGTTTGTGTTCAGCTTGATCATGTCCGGCTGGTTGGGCTGCTCGCCGGGTGTATAAGGTACTACTTTACGAATGTTTGCTTCCCATGTATTCATTTCGGTCCATCCTCGCTTCTTCGTATTTTTATTATAATTTCCTTTTGAAAAAATCTGTAGTATGCATGTTTCTGCATAGTTATTAGTATTTTACTTTTTTCCTTGGAGTTTGTCAAATTTCGTTGTGGGGTGTTGCGGTGCTTCTTTCTGCGGTTATATTGCTATTTAATGTGTTGAAAGTTATTCAATGCGGACGCATTCGGGCAATGTGTATTACTCC
>ENA-ORNZ01001419-ORNZ01001419.1-human-gut-metagenome-genome-assembly--contig:-NODE-1419-length-21980-cov-4.580844_pt1 | contig 21980 bp, 19 predicted proteins | sample MGYA00242124_ERZ509040 | MGnify/ENA primary metagenome ERZ509040 (study PRJEB26280, sample SAMEA2338733) | human gut metagenome | biome: human gut; feature: human-associated habitat; material: faeces... | reverse complement strand
AAATCGGCTGTGCCGATAGGATTTTTGCCTTCTATTCTAAGTTTTCTTACGGTCATCACAGTAAATGCGCAGACCTGCTGAACAGTTACATCCACTCTATAGTTTTAATTTCCGGCGTAAGGGTCTTTTCTGTCGTTGAGCGTTTAAGCGACGGCGGTCATCATCTCTGTCTGCGCTTCACTCTCTTACTTCAGCATCCCCATCACCACAACAGCCACAAACAATACGCACATGCACCCGATAAAGATATCAATCGTCCGCACTGACACATTGATCTTATCGTACATCCGCTCCTTTATGGATCTGTTCTTCAGTCGTTCATTCTCTTCCTGAAGGCGCCTGTTCTCCTCAGCGAGATCTTCTAACGTCTTCTCACCCAAAGCCTCTGCAGCTTCTTCTGCAACCCGAACTGCTGTCTCAACCACTTCCGTCTTCTCAATCTCTTCTTCCATTCCGTCACCTCCAGCTCTCTCCGTGCAGATTTTCATCAATCTGCTCTTTCTTTCCATGAACCAGGTCTAAAACCCGCCGCCGGCATCTTTTTTCTGATACACGATGTACGCAAAACATGTGCCGCGGTACACTCGAGCGTCTCGCGCGGTCATTTGCGACAATCTACGTCTTCACGTGAATGCACAAAAACGGGCTTTGGAACTTGTCCGCCGCCCGTTCTTTAAACTGTACCGAAACAGTCTGTATATTACTTCTTTGCAATGTACTTTCTGATATCGAGAGCGATCGCAACTACGATAACGATACCCTGCGCGATGTACTGGTAGTTTGTGTCAACACCAAGGTACTGTAAGCAGGTCTTTAAGATCTCGAATACAAGAACACCGATAAGAACACCAGAGATACGTCCGATACCACCGTTTACGGATACACCGCCGATGGTGCAGGCTGCGATGGCCTCAAGCTCCCAGCCCTGGCCCATGTTAACGGAGGAACCACCGGATTTTGCTCCTACAAGGAAGCCGCCCAGTGCGTAAAGAGCTGCCGCTGTCATGTAGATGATGATCTTTGTCTTCTTAGTGTTTACACCGGAAACCTCTGCGGACTGCTCGTTGCCGCCGATCGCATACATATATTTTCCATGAGGAGTCATGTTATAGATGAACCACATAACAAGACCAACTGCAAGGGCGATCAGGAACAGGAACGGGATCACGCCAAAGAGTTTTCCTTTTGCTACTGCTGTGTACGCACTGTGATATCCACCGATCGGAGTCGCGTTTGTGTAAACAAGGCAGACACCGTAAACGATCAGCTGCATACCAAGTGTTCCGATGAAGGCCGGAACCTGTAAGTAGGAAATTACGATACCATTGATGAAACCAAAGATACAGCAAATTACCACACAGATCAGAAGAACCGCGAGAACCCATAAGCCCCAGGCATTTCCGAAATCCGGAAGGTTCTGGAAGAACTTGCCGCTGTAATCCGGCTTCTGAAGCAAGGTACCTGCTAAGCAGGCAGAAAGACCAACCATACGTCCTGCGGAAAGGTCTGTACCTTTTGTAATTAAGCATCCGGATACACCGCAGGCGATGATGAATCGCGGAGCTACGTTCAGAGCGATATTAATGAAGTTACCGCCTGAGAAGAATGTCGGCTGTTTGATCGCAGTAAATACTGCAAGTAATAAAAGAACGACGATGATTCCATTATTGATAAGGAAATCTTTTGCACTTACTTTTTTCGCTGTCATGACTGAACCTCCCTGTAATCTACTTGTTTTCCTTGCCGCTTAAAGTGAATTTTGTGGCGAAGGACATGATCTTCTCCTGAGTTGCGTCTTCTCCTTCCACCTCACCTGTGATGTGACCGTTGCACATTACGATGATTCGGTTGGACATACCGATCAACTCCGGCATTTCCGACGAGATCATAATGATGGATTTGCCCTGTTTTACGAGATCGATCATGATCTGGTAGATCTCATATTTGGCACCGACGTCGATACCTCGGGTCGGTTCATCCATGATCAGGATATCAGGATTGTTCGCAAGCCATCTTGCGATAATTACCTTCTGCTGGTTACCACCGGAGAGAGACTGGATCAGCGTCTTTCCGCTCGGTGTTTTGATCTTTAATTTCGCGATGCTGTCTTTTACGACGTCATCGACTTCTTTCTTGTTGATCTTACCCATATGGGTATAATGCTTATAGGAAGCGATCGCTGTATTATCATCAATACTCAAGCATCCAAAGATACCGGTTCCGCGACGATCCTCTGTGATCATTCCTACAGAGCTGTTGATCGCATCCTGCGGTCGTTTAATATGTGCCTCTTTTCCAAGGATCTCAACGGTACCGCTCTCAATGTGGCGCATTCCGAAGATTGCTTCCATAAGTTCTGTTCTCTGTGCTCCGACTAAGCCGCCGAAGCCTAAGATCTCGCCCCTCTTTAACTCAAAAGAGCAGTCTTTAAAGGAGTTCGGTAAGATACTTGTCAGGTGGCTGACCTTGAGGACAGTCTCATCCGTCCGGTAATCATCCTTCGGCGGATAAACGTTATTTAACTCACGTCCAACCATCTGTTTTACGATCTCTTCATCAGAGATATCATCGATTGCCCATGTTCCAACGTATGTACCGTCTCGCATGATGGTGATATCGTCGGAAATCTGGCGGATCTCAGCCATCTTGTGACTGATATATATCATAGAAACACCTCTGGATTTCAGATCTCTGATGATCCGGAATAATGCTTCTACCTCGTTATCAGTCAGGGAGGACGTCGGCTCATCCAGAATTACAAGATTTGCACTCTGGCTGACCGCTTTCGCGATCTCTACTGACTGCATCTGTCCGATTGATAATGTGCCGAGCTTTGCTTTCGGGTCAAAATCCATCTTGACATCCCGAAGCCATTTCTCAGCTTCTTTGTTCATTGTCGCATGATCGACTACCTTGACCGGTCCGTAGTTTTTCATCGGATACCGTCCAAGATACATATTCTCAGCGATGGAGCGCTCAGGAATCGGCTGAAGCTCCTGATGAACCATGGCAAGTCCTTTGTGAAGCGCGTCGTCCGGGTTTGCGATTTCGGTCTTTACACCGTCAATATAAACTTCGCCTTCATCCATTTTGTAAATTCCGAAAAGACATTTCATCAGTGTCGATTTACCGGCACCGTTTTCTCCCATCAGTGCGTGGACCGTTCCGGGGCGGACCCGTAAATTTACTCCGTCAAGTGCCTTAACACCTGGGAAGGTTTTTTTGACTCCTCTCATTTCGAGTCTGTACTGTTCTGCCATCCCAAAACTCCTTTCAGATACACTCCCCCGCATCTCCGGGTGGCATATTTTTTAAGTTTTAAGTTCAGAGAACCGGGTGTGTCTGGCACACCCGGTTCTCATTTGTTACAGTATCAATTACTTTAACATATCAAGGATTTCCTGAGCGTTATCCTTAGTAACCTTTTCGTAGTTGACCATGTTGACAGCATCAACCTTCTCGCCGCTTAAGAACTTAACAGCGATATCGCTTGCAGCCTGAGCCTGTGCGAAGTGGTTGTTGAATACAGTACCTGTCTGCTTGCCATCGATTACGTTCTGAACAGCCTCTGTCAGAGCGTCAACGCCTACAAGGTAGATATCCTCGTTAACTTTACGTCCTGCTGCCTCGATTGCCTGTAATGCACCAAGTGCCATAGCATCGTTGTTGCAGAAGATAACCTCGATCTTGTCGCCGTACTGGTTTAAAGCGTCCTGTGCGATCTGCTGAGCCTTAGCCTGATCCCAGTCACCACGCTGTTTTAAGAGCTCCTCAACTTCCATTCCTGCGTCTGTAAGAGCCTTAACAGAGAACTCTGTTCTGTACTGAGCATCTACGTTCTCCGGGTCACCCTGGATCATGATGTAGGAAACTTTGCCATCGCTGTTGATATCACCCTTGTTTGCAGTCTCAAGGATCTCTTCGCCCTGGTATGTACCGGACTGTCTTGCGTCACATCCTACGTATGTAGCGTTAAGACCTTCAGATTCCCATCTCTCTTCTTCTGTTGCGTCCGGCTCACGGTTGATGTAAACAACCGGGATACCAGCTTCTTTACACATATCTGTGATCTCCGGTGCGGAAGAAGCCTGTACAAGGTTTAAGATCAGAACATCATATTTCTGAGTGATGAAGTTCTGGATCTGGTTTGTCTGCTCTGCCTGATCGCCCTTACCATCCTGAACGACTACGTTCTCAGCCTTGAATCCAAGGTCCTCTGTTAAGTAGCGAACTAACTCTGTTCTGTAAAGAGTCATGAAGTTATCATCGAACTTGTAGATGCTGATGCCGACTTTCTTGTCTGCTACATCTGTGGTTGCTGCTGCGGCTGCAGCTGTTGTTGCAGCTTCTTTTGCTGCCTCGGTAGCTGCTGCTGTTGTCTCTTTTGCTGCCTCAGTAGCTGCTGCTGTTGTTGCTGTTGTGGAAGAGCTTCCTCCGCATCCCGCTAAAGACAGGGCCATCATGGAAGCCAGCGCCATTGCTGTTACTTTCTTTGTCATTCTCATGTTTTGAATCCTCCCATTCAAAAAATAATTTTGACCGTTTAGGCATTTTCCCTTAACGATGAGTTCATTATAGCCTGCCTTTGTGCATTTTTCCATACTATTTTTTATGATAAATTATTAAAATTCTTTGATTCCTGTAAAAAAACCACAATTTTTTGTCATATCATGGCAGAAATCAGCTTAAATATAACAGTACAGGCATGTGCCGCCTCACACATGCCTGTAAAAAATGATGTCAGTTAGCGATGATATGCTGGGGACACCAGAAATATTTTTCCTGGGTCACCTCTTTTCCCATTGCGAGCTCCTCCGCCGTATCGAAGATCCTCTTCGCGTAGATATCCTTGCTGGATTCAACCGTCCCAAAGAGTTTTCCCTCGCGGAACGCCTCCTGGCCGGCCGGTGTCCCGTCGATCCCGACAAGCTTGATCGTCCCGGCGACGATCCCCGCCCGCTCGATGGCATCAATCGCACCAATAGCCATGTCATCATTGTTGCAGAGCACAAGCTCGATTTTATTCCCATAATCCGAAAGCCACTGTTCCATGAGGGCGGAGGCCTGGTTTCTCTCCCAGTTTGCGATCCCGCCTGTGATCTTCTCGATCGGAACGCCGCCGTCCTTCAGGGTCTCAATGGACCACTCCGTGCGGATCAGGGAATCCTGGTGGTTCGTCTCCCCCTCAAGGAGGACATACGAAACAACCCCGTCCCCGTTCCGGTCAAGGGTGGACGGATTCTTCCGGTAGGCGTCTACGAGGATCTGCCCCTCCAGAACCGCGGACTCCTTTGCGTCCGCTCCCACATAGTACAGTTTCTCCCAGCGGTTCATGTCCTCCGCGACCGGCTCCCGGTTGAAAAAGACAATGGGAATATCCGACTCCATAGCCTGATCGATCACGCCGGACGCGGCGGAACGGTCCACCATATTGACGCAGAGCACGTCGCAGCCAAGATCGATCATACGCTCCGCCTGGCTGTTCTGCGTGAGCTGATTTCTCTTCGCGTCCCGGACATCCAGCGTCACGCGGACCCCGGTCTCCTTTTCATATTCCTTCGCCGCCTGCTCCATGGAATTCCGGAGCGTGCCGATGAACGTGTCATCCCCGCGGTATAACAGGACACCGATCCGCAGGGACGTCTTTTTTTCCTCATGCCCTCCGGTCTTTTTCGCGTACAGCCAGGCGCTTCCCCCGAGAAGCGCCGTCGCCGCAATGGCAAGGATCAGAACATTTCCCTTTTTCATACCTGCCTCCCCCCTATTCCATCGGATATAGCATCTTTTCGAAGATCCCACTCCTTAAGATCTCCCCGTCGATATACTCCGGTGTCAATGTGATCCGTTTTTCCTTCCACTCTCCCCCAGCTGCCTGAACCGCCTTTTCAACACTTAAATAACCCTCGTCGAACCGGTTCCATGCCATCAGACCCTTGACGATCCCCCGGTCGAGCTGGTTTAAGAGCGCCGTCGTGCTCCCGATCCCGTAAAGAGCCGTCACATGTTCCCGGTACACACTGCTGCCCTCCAGGATATCCGCAAGCTCGGATAAGGCACCAACATCCATGCCGACCGCCATAAAATCACCGCTCTCCGGATATACCGTTTCCTCGATAGCCTTGCGGTATGTGTCCTCTGACTTTTTCTCGATCAGACGTACGGTAAAACCGGCGGGGTCCAGCACAGAGCGGATCCCGTCATACGCGTCAAGGTTCCCCGTGTACGCCATTCCCGCGGAGAACAGGCATACCGGCACAGCCGGATCCTCGCTCTCCGCAATCTTCTCCCCAAGCGTCCGTCCCATCTCGTAGCGGTCCACAGAGATGGAGCACGCCACCGAGCTGTTGATCGCCGTGGGACCAAGAAAGATCACCGGGCAGCCCGGCGAGATCTCATCGAGCTTCATGACCGCGAGATCCTCGCGGACCGGCGCAAGGATGATCGCATTCGCTCCGTCCTTTATTTCACGGACAATCAGTTCTTCCTGCTGTTCCTCATCGTTTTCCGCGTACAGCGTGATGAAATTGACATCCGCCTGATACTTCTTCTCCGCCATATCCATGCCCGCGCGGAAGCTCCCATAATAGTTGTCATTCACGTTGTCTATGATGACGGAGATCCGGCAGATCTCCCTCTTTTTTTCCTTGATGATCAGATCCGTGGACGACAGCAGATAGAGCATCACAAGGAGAAGGATGCCGGCACACCAGCTGATTTTTTCTCTATTTGACATGGATCTTTTCCCCCTCTGCCGTCTCAGCGTAAGGCACCGCCCGCATGTGGATCGTCACGACCGTCCCCTCATCGAGCTCGGATTCGATGGACAGACCGTATTCCTGTCCAAAATACAGCCGGATCCGCTCATTGACGTTCCGCACCCCGATCCCGGAGCCGCTTCCGGACTTCACATGCGGCTTATCCGTGAACATGCCTTTCACCTGCTCCTTCGTCATCCCGAGTCCGTTGTCGGAAACCTTCATATAAAGATCCTCCCCGTCCCGGTACACCCGGATCCGGATCTCCCCATCACCGTCCATAAACTCCATTCCGTGATAGACCGCATTCTCCACGAGCGGCTGGAGGATCAGCTTCACGCTCGCGAGCTCCATGACATCCTCATCCGCCTCGATCTCATAAGTAAAACGGTTCTTAAACCGCATGTGCTGGATCATCAGATAGTTTCTCACATGTTCCAGCTCATCCCGAACGGGAATAATGCTCTTCCCACGGCTTAAGCTGATCCGGAAGAATCTGGCGAGCGCCGTCACGACCTTCACCGCGTCCGCCTGTTTCTCATTCTCGATCATCCAGACGATGATATCGAGGGTGTTGTAAAGGAAATGCGGGTTGATCTGCGACTGTAAGACATCAAATTCATTTTTCCGCTTGGATTCATGCTCCGCCACGATGTCATCCATCAGATGCCGGATCTGGGTCGTCATGTTCCGGATGGAGGTGCCGAGGTGACGGATCTCATAGGAACCGCCCACATAGACTTCCGTTTCCAGATTGCCCGCCTCAATCCCGTTCACAGAACGCTCCAGTTTTTCGATCGGTGTCGTAATCCTCGTGGAAATGTAAGCATTGATGACCGCGAGGATGAATACGACAAAGGCAACAATAAACACGATCAGGATCCTTGTCTTCAACGCGTTTAAGGATGCGCCGCCGAGTGCCGCCGCCCCGACGATCTTCCAGCCGGTATAGCCGACCGTCTTGACCGTCACGGCACGCCCCTTTCCTTTATATTCCTCCTGATGGATCCCGTCCCTGTATTCCGCTGCCGCCTCAAGGTTCTCATCCTCGAGCCCGGAGTAGATCAGCTGGGACTGCGGATGGTAGATCAGCTCCCCGTCCGCGCCGAGAAGATAGACATAGCCGCCGTTTCCCAAGGTGATCCCGTCAAACAGCTGTTCCAGGCTGTCATAGCGGATGTCGATGAGGAGAACGCCCTGCTCCGTGGACGAGCCCTCCGTGATCTCCACCGCGCGCGCCGCCGAGATCACCCAACGGTACTGGTTCTCCCCCGCGTCGAACACCCGCTGGACATGCGGGACTGAAAAGTGAAGATTCTCCGTCTTTTTCAGTGCCGCCTCAAACCACGGTTCCGCTGCCGGATCTGCCCCCGTCTTGAGTCTCGTGGCGGGAACGGCCTCCAAAAGCTCTCCGTCTCTGGAAAACAGGGCGATATTCTCGACATTATCCTTGTTGTTGTCGTAGAGAAGCGTCATCTCTTTGTTGACACTCTCATTCCTCAGATCCGTGTTTTTTACGATCCCGTAGTATGTGGTGTCCGAAAGCTTCATGATTCCGCGGAGCCACACATCCACAGACCGGTTCAGCTGGTCGATCAGGATCTGGTTCTCCTCCTGCATCGTATCCGACATCTGCTTTGACATCCGGCTGTACAGGGACAGTCCGATAAAGATGCTCGCCGCCAGGGCTGTCACCGTAAAGTAGACGAAGATCATATAGCGGATGCTGGTCCGTTTGAATAAGCTGCCCTCATTTTCCGGTTTCATACCTCTCTCCCCCGCCGGCCCTACGACCGGCTTCCTCTGAATTTCGTCGGTGAAACGCCGAATTTTTTCTTAAATACGTAGCTGAAATAATTCTGTTCCTGGTAGCCGACCTTTGCCGCGATCACATAGGTCTTGTCATCCGTCTTATTCAACAGCTCCACAGCCTTATTGAGACGCACATCCGTCAGGTAACCGATATAGGTCTGCCCCGTCGCTTTTTTGAACATCGTCGAAAAATAGGCGGGACTCATGTGCAGCGTCCGGCAGACCTGCTCCACAGACAAGTCCGGATCCTGGTAATTCTCCATGATATACCGCTTCGCGCGCTCCATGCTCTGGCGCGTCGTATTGTCACGCTCCTGGTCCATCGCCCCGTTGATCCCGAGTGCCGCCTCAAGAAGCCATTTTGAGAACTTCTCCCGGTTCATCACCTGCCGGATCATCATAAACGGGTCCGTCCCCATCCCGGTATCCCCAAAAAGCACTCCCATCTCCAGGTCGTACTGCTGGATGAGCTGGACCAGACAGTTCGCGGTGCTGAACATGTAGGTCTGGTACTGCCGCGCATGGACCTTCGCGTCAGACATCCTTCCGATGATCCCGGATACCACGGACCTTATCTTCTCCTCCGGACCGAATTTTACCGCCTGAATGAGGGCAGACTCGTCCTCCGCGGTAAACTGGAGCTTTCCGGTGTTCACCGGCTCCACATCGTTGATGTAGATCGTACTGCCGCTCCCGACAATTGCGCGGTAGCCCAGTGCATCGAGCGCTGACCGGAAGGACTCACAGATCAGCCCGAGCTCCGTCCGGCTGTGCCCGATCCCGATCGTTACCGGGATCATCAAGATCTTCCGGATCTCCTTGCAGATATCGCTTAAGATGTCGATCATGCTGGTCTGGGAGTTGTTCTCATCGATCGCCACGATCCCGGCGATCTCCGCGTCGGCCGCCCCGGAGAACGAGAACAGGGAGAATCTGCAGTACGGTTTCAGGTTCTCCTCAAGGATCTGCATCACAGAGATCGGGATCAGCTCCCGCTCCTCGTGGAGCGGAAGGATCAGCTCCCCGGACACTTCGGAAATTTCCGCTTTCACCGCAATGGAGATCCACTTTTTCGCTCCCGCAAGTGGGATATCGTACTGTTCCAGGCGGTCATTGACCGTTTTCCCGTCCATCTGGTGGCTCACAAGATCCTTTAGGAACTGCTCGCGCAGGATCGGCAGGCTGCGTCTGTAGTTTTCCCGCAGAAGGCTCACATCGCGCTTCTGCTCGATCTCCTCGTCGAGGCTCTCCTGGATCCTCCTCAGGATCGCCGTCAGCTCCTCCACATTCACGGGCTTTAAAATATACTCCGTCACATTCAGCTTGATCGCGCGCTTCGCATAATCGAAATCATCATATCCGGAAAAAATGACGATCTTCATCGATGGATACCTCTGGCGGATCTTCTCCGCAAGCGTCAGCCCGTCCATGTATGGCATCCGGATATCCGTGAGGACCACGTCCGGCTCTAAGGCTTCGATCTTCTCCAACGCGTCCTCCCCATTCTCCGCGTCCCCGACAACGGTAAATCCAACCGCCTGCCAGTCGATCTTGCGGATAATGCTCTTACGCACTTCCTCCTCGTCATCCACAAGGATAATTCTGTATAAGTCCATTTCCTGCTCCTATCTTTTAAAAGATCTGTTCCAGATGCTTCCGGATGACCGCCGTTTCCCCATTCTGACAGCCGGCCAGACCCGGAGTGCAGAGAAGGAGCATAACGGCTCCAAAGATTACAGAGCGCCTGCCCCCTCCTGTCCTTTTCTTTCTATTCAACGCAACAAGGTCCTGCATGTATTCCATCCTTTTCATCTGCCCGGTCACCTTGCCTGTTTCCGTGCTTTTTTATTCGCATACATATTCGCGTCCGCGCGCGCTTTTGTGTCGGAAATGCTCTCCTGCTCCTCGATCAGGGCACTGCCGTATGAGGCACCTGGGAGCATATGCAGCGATTTTTTCCGTTTTTCTATGATCCAGTAAAATTTCTCCCGCAGTATTTTTCCTTCTTCGTTTCCCTGAACAGGACGCAGAACTCATCTCCGCCGATCCGGTAACAGTTTCCATAGCGGGAATACGCCTTTTTCAGACATTCCGCGATCACCTTCAGGCACTGGTCCCCCGCCTGATGACCGTATGTATCGTTGATGTACTTAAAATTGTCGAGGTCGAGGACGATCAGCATCTTATCCTCCGGCTGGAGGTTCAGTGTCCGGTTCAGATAGCTCTTCTGGCTTAAGAGTCCCGTCAATCCATCCAGCTGGTTCCACATTTCATTGCAGTAGAGGTAATAGAGCACTGAGATCAGGGTAATTTGCCATGATATTGACCGGGCGGAGTCTTACCGGAGTCCCATCCACTATCACGGTAACCAGCTCAAGGACCGAAATCACGCCGATCAGGATGAAGGTCAGCAGAAAAGTCCTTCTCTGTCTCGGAAACAGCGTTTCACTGAAATTGACGATCATACACATGAACCCAAGAACAAAACAATTGATAACCGTCAAAGAAAAAAAATAGAGATCCGGCATATCAGGTTCCTCTCTTTCAGATACTAAACGGGCACGCCGCCTTCCGGCGGCAACGCTGTTACGTATAATTATACCGTGGAAGCATATAATCGTCAAGCCAGCCCTCCGGTAGGTTTGCGCGCCCTTTCCCGTCCCGGTCCAGCCTGAACTGTGGTTTTGCCTGTCCTCTTCGTTTTTTATTGATCTCCACGACGGATCTCAAAAGCTGATATAGTCTGTTTTCTAAAAGACATCCAGGTCCATTCCATTCACCAGAGGACCTTCGTAACCGGCATTCCGTATCTCCTCAAGGATCGCCTCGTTTCTTCTCGCCATCTCGGCTCCCACATCCACCGTGTTGTCCTGGATCTCCATGTGATAGATCCGGTGGTATGTGACGAGAAGCTTTGGTCCTGCCTTCTTCGCGATCTCTGCAAGATCCACACTCAGGGTGTGAACCTCCCGATGGTATTTCTGCCACTTCGGTTCCCTCGCGGCAAGACCTGCCGTGTATTCTACTTCATGGAGAAGAATATCACAGCCCTTTGCCTTTTCCGCAACGATCTCAAGCGGCGCGGTATCCCCACTGATCACGATCACCCGGTCCGGCGTCGTAAATTTGAAGCCATAGCTCTCAAGCGTCCCATGGCTCACCGGGAAGGCTTCGACCGTCACACGGTCATCCCGGTAGATAACTCCGGAAGTTATTTCCTGTGTTTCCACCCGGTATCCCACTTCATTTGCCTTTTCAAAACCGTTGATCCGGAAATCAATATCCACCTTGTAGGCCTTTAGCAAATGCTCTGTCATATCCCGGATCCCTTTCGGTCCAAATACCCGGAGTGGTTCTTTCCGCTCCAGGACCCATGGGGTAAAGATCAGGTCCGGGTATCCTGCCGTGTGATCCGTGTGCAGGTGTGTGCAGAACGCGGTCACCAGCCTGTCCGGGCGAAGCGCGTCGATCCCGTTCCGGTATGCCTTCGCCGCCTGGCGGACGACCCCCGGACCGAAATCAACGAGGTACGCCCGGTCGCCAACAACGACCGCAGAGGACGGACCGCTGGCATCCGGGCACGCGTTAGGCGTTCCGGTACCGAGAAGTACAAGTTTTGTCTCCATCATGATTTTCTCTCCTTTTTCCCTTCCGCTCTTCATCCCTGCTTCTGTTCGTTTTCATCCTCCACATGCCGGATCGAGATTCCGGTAAAGCCGTAAAAGATGCTGAAAAACGGAGTCAGATATAGCAGGAACAGATATGGGAAGAACGCAGACCATGCGACGCCGAGCGTTCCCGCCATGTATACGCAGTACCCATGCCACGGGATCATCGGTCCGGAGAGCGTTCCCGCATCCTCCAGGCTTCTCGATAAAATCTCCGGGGCAATCTTTCTCTCCTTAAACAACGGTTTCATCATGTTTCCGGTCAGGACATGGGACATCGGCTGGGAACAGCTGATCAGGCTTGTGATATAACCGACGAGGAGCGTCGCGAAGATCAGGCCGCCATCGCTGTTAATCCGTCCGGTGATCGCGCGCAGGATGTTGTCAAGAACACCCAATCTGTCCAGCATGCCGCCCATTCCGACCGCGAAACAGATGATCGCCACATACTGCAGCATGCTGCTCATACCGCCACGGTTTAAGATCGTTTTCAGAACAGCCTCCTCAATCTGGGTCGTATAGCCGTTGTAAGCAACACGGATGATGCTCTGGAGCGTCGCGCCCTGGCAGAAGAACGCAACCGCACCGGCGCACACCGAGGACAGTCCCAGGGATACGATCGCGTTGACTTTACATAAGAGCAGGACAATGATAACCGCCGCCGGGATCAATGTCACAAGACCAAGTTTAAATTCTCCCTGAAGTGCCTCCGTGTAGACAATAAGGTTTCCCTCTTCATAACCACCGGAGGTCTGACTGATCCCGAGAATGACAAACAGGACCAGGCTGATCACAAAGGTCGGCAGCGTTGTCCATAACATGGACCGCACATGATCGTTGAGCTTCGCGCCCGCAACAGCCGGGGCAAGATTCGTCGTATCGGAGAGCGGGCTTAACTTATCCCCGAACATGGCACCGCAGATGACTGCGCCTGCCACCATTCCAGGATTGATTCCCATCGCATTTCCAATCGCCATCATCGCGACACCGGCACTTCCGACCGAGCCGTAGGATGTTCCGGTCACAAGACTTAAAACGGCGCAGAATACAAGTGTCAACGGCAGGAGCCAGGTTGGATCGATCAGTTTCAGACCGCCTGCGATGATCGTGGCGATCGTACCGCTCTGGAGCCAGGTACCGATCATGACGCCGATCGCCATAAGCAGACATAGTGTCGGAACGACCACACGGATCGCGTCGTAGGCACCACTCACAACATGGTCATATTTGATCTTTAACCATTTACAAAACAGATAGATGATGATCCAGCTGAAAAACAGTCCGATCATCGGTCCTCCCGTCTTCAGCCGGATGCAGACTGCGACTGATCCAATGATCAGAAGCAGGAGCAGAAGCGACTGAGGCATATTCAGTTTCTTTTCTTCACTCATAACAATTTCCTCTCCCCTGAAACTCATTTTTCAATTTAAAGCATTAAACTTTAAAGTGCTGTATTATTATATCGAATATTCAGGAAAATTGCAAGAGCTCACACAAATTAAAACAGCCGGAACCCACAGAAATACTGGATTCCGGCTGTTTTTAACAGCTTATATGAATTATTCGATATAAGCTGCATTTTCGCTTTATGAATTATTTACCCATCTGAGCAGCAACCTCAGCTGCGAAGTCCTCGTTTTTCTTCTCAAGACCTTCACCAGTCTCGAAACGAACGAAGCTCTTAACTTCGATGTTAGCGCTGTTCTCTTTAGCAACCTGTGCTACATACTGAGCTACGGACTGCTTGCCGTCCTCTGCTTTTACGTAAACCTGGTCTAAGAGACAGATCTCTTTCATCTCTTTGTTGATACGACCCTGGATCATACCCTGGATAACCTTCTCCGGCTTGGAAGCTTCCTTCGGATCGTTCTGGATCTGAGCCATAAGGATGGATTTCTCATGCTCGATGTAATCTGCGCTTACTTCGTTGCGGTTTGTGTACTTCGGGTTAAGAGCTGCAACCTGCATACAAACGTTCTTTGCCATCTCTTTTACAGCGTCGTTTACAACATCTGTCTGAACGTCAAGAAGAACACCGATTCTGCCGCCTGCATGAATATAGGAAGAAACGAAACCGTTCTCCTCTGTAACCTGTTTGAAACGACGGATGCTCATGTTCTCACCGATGATGGAGATTTCAGAAGAAAGAGCTTCCTTAACAGTAAGGCTCTCATCTGCTGTCCACTTCTCGTCCATAAATGCGTCCATATCTGTCGCTGTTGTTGTAAGAGCCTGAGCTGCTACCTGAGCAACGTATGCCTGGAACTTAGCGTTCTTAGCAACGAAGTCTGTCTCAGAGTTAACCTCAACGATAACAGCTTTCTTCTCGTCTGCTGCCATAGCTGTGTCAACGATACCCTCAGCTGCGATACGTCCAGCTTTCTTCTCAGCGCCTGCAAGTCCTTTTTCTCTTAAGAACTCAACTGCTTTGTCCATGTCGCCGTCTGTAGCAGAAAGGGCTTTCTTACAGTCCATCATTCCAGCGCCTGTCATTTCTCTTAAATCTTTTACCATTTTAGCTGTAACTGCTGCCATGTTTCATTTCCTCCGAATCATATTAAAGAATCAAAACGTGTCTTTTCGGAAGAAGGTGCTGCCACTGACAGCACCTCCTTGGATTCCTTATAACAACTTAAGCCTCTGCGTTCTCCTCAGCTGCTTCTGCTTCCTCAGCCTCGCCCTGCTTAGCCTCGATGACAGCGTCTGCCATCTTGGAAACGATAAGCTTAACGGCTCTGATAGCGTCGTCGTTACCCGGAATTACATAGTCGAGTTCTTCCGGATCGCAGTTTGTATCAGCGATACCGATCAGAGTGATTCCAAGTGTGTGAGCTTCCTGTACACAGATTCTTTCCTTCTTCGGATCTACGATAAAGATAGCGTCCGGGATCTTCTTCATTTCCTTGATACCGCCAAGGTTCTTCTCAAGCTTCTCCCACTCTTTCTTTAACTCGATAACTTCCTTCTTCGGAAGTACGTCGAATGTTCCGTCCTCAGACATCTTCTCGATTGCTTTTAATCTAGCGATTCTGGACTGGATGGTCTTGAAGTTTGTAAGCATACCGCCAAGCCATCTCTCGTTTACGTAGTACATTCCGCAACGCTCTGCCTCAGTCTTGATAGCGTCCTGAGCCTGCTTCTTTGTACCTACGAAAAGGATTGTGCCGCCCTCAGCTGCGATATCAGCAACTGCCTTGTAAGCCTCATCAACTTTGCCTACAGATTTCTGAAGGTCGATGATGTAGATACCGTTTCTCTCTGTGTAGATGTACGGTGCCATTTTCGGGTTCCATCTTCTTGTCTGGTGACCGAAATGTACGCCGGCTTCCAGAAGCTGTTTCATTGAAATTACGCTCATGTTTTTTTCCTCCATTTGGTTGTTTTCTTCCGCCTGCATCTCACTTCCACGAACACCTGAGCTTCTCAGGCACCACTCGCAGAATCCGCAGACGTGCATAATATCAGCTTTTTCACTATATCATAAGTCATTTTTCACTGCAAGCACTTTTTTCTATTTTTTTTGATTTTTTTCCATTACATTTGATTTCATAAAAAACAAGGTCATTCGGGCATGCGGCGGCAGGGATTCTTCTATATATGATAGACCTTTTAATAGTCTTTTCTCTCCTTAAATCCCTCATGCACCAGATACAGCCTGATCTATCTGATGTCATACAACAATTCATATTAAAAAAAGAGGCGCGGCTTTTCACCCAGCCGTGCCTCTTTTCCACAGGTCTCCCTGTCTTATTTTGTATTTACTGCCTTTAAGGCTTTTAATTCATCGAATACCACATCGTTTAAGACCTTAATGTAGGTTCCCTTCATACCGGAAGAACGGGACTCGATAACCCCGGCACTCTCGAATTTGCGGAGTGCGTTTACGATCACGGAGCGGGTGATCCCGACTCTGTCGGCGATCTTGCTGGCTACAAGGATTCCCTCGTTTCCGTCAAGCTCCTCGAAGATATGGGTGATCGCTTCTAACTCGGAGAAGGATAAGGTGCTGATCGCAGATTTTACGATCTGGACTTTTCTTGTCTCCTCGGCGTTCTCCTCGTTTACGGAACGCATCATCTCCAGGCCGACAACGGTCGTGCCATACTCGCAGAGGATAATATCATCGATATCGTACTGCTCGTCGGATTTGTACATAAATAAGGTTCCGAGGCGCTCACCTGCGATATCGATCGGGGCGATGATTGCCTGATACTTCTTTACATTCTCCTCAGCGAATCCGAGAGTCGCAAGGTTTACATTTTCCTTGGTGGAAAGGACACTTAAGAGGCGTTCGTTAAACATTTTATCGACATAGCCGCCTACCTTGTCCTCAATCAACTCATGGATCTCATCAACACCAGGACAGATGCTGACACCCAGGACTTTTCCTTTCTTGCTGATCACGAGAATGTTCGACAGCAAAATTTCGCTTAAAACTTTACAGATGTCGTTGAATACGACCTTGTGCGAATTGTTGTTGTGGAGCAGTTTGTTTATTTTTCTGGTCTTATCCAATAATTCAACACTCATTTCCGAAAACCTCCTTTACTTTCTGATATCGTACGAATAATATTAGATCGATTAAATTGTAACACGATATTTCCAGAATTTCAAGACTTTTTCGGATAATTAAGATAAATCGAAATAAATTGTCAAGTTCTTATCACGTTTTGGAAGTTTGAACAATTGAAATTGTACCATTTGTTTACGGCAAATATCCGGCAGAGCCTCTTCTGGGCACCCTGCCGGATCTTGATCTCGCTATATTAATCTTCTTTTTCTTCCTTATTTTCCTTCATCGGCATCACAAATCCGCACTGCTCATTGGCGCAGACGAGTTTGTTTCCTTTTTCCACCATGTAGCTGCCGCACTCCGGGCACTTTTCAGTGGATGGTTTCTGCCAGGACATGAAGTCGCAGTCCGGGTTGGCTTCACAGCCGTAATACTTTCTTCCCTTTTTCGTCTTCTTAATGATGACTTCTTTTCCACACTTCGGGCACGGGATTCCTGTCTTCTCCAAATACGGCTTTGTGTTGCGGCACTCCGGGAATCCAGGACATGCGAGGAATTTTCCATGGGGACCGTATTTGATGACCATCCTTCTTCCGCAAAGTTCGCAGATCTCGTCGGACTCCTCGTCTGCGATATGGACAGTCTCTAAGGTTCTCTGGGCCTCTTCCACCGCTTCCATAAGATCAGGGTAGAAGTTTCTTACGATGGTCTTCCACGGGGTCAGGCCCTCGCCGACGCTGTCTAACAGGTACTCCAGGTTCGCGGTGAAGGCAATGTCCACGATGCTCGGGAAGCACTGCTTCATGATCCGGTTAACGACCTCACCGATCTCGGTCACATAGATGTTCTTGTTCTCTTTTACCACGTAACGGCGGGCTAAGATCGTTGTGATCGTCGGTGCGTAGGTGCTCGGACGGCCGATGCCCTGTTCCTCCATGGCTTTTACCAGGGATGCCTCTGTGTAATGGGCCGGCGGCTGGGTAAAGTGCTGGGCGCTCACGAGATCCGCAAGCTCAAGCTCCTCACCTTTTTCCAGCTTCGAGAGGATCTGGTTTTTCTCCTCTTTCTCATCCGCCTCGATATAGACGGACATGAAGCCGTCGAACTTCAGTCTGGATGCCGTCATCGTAAACTCGTTTCCGCCCGCTCCGATCTTTACGGATGTTGTCTCATAGACAGCCGCGGACATGCGGCTCGCCGTGAAGCGCTTCCAGATCAGCTGGTAGAGGCGGAACTGGTCTCGTGCCAGGGATTCTTTTACCTTTACAGGTGTTAAGGAAAGATTTGTCGGACGGATCGCCTCGTGGGCATCCTGGATCTTTCCGCTGTTCTTCTTTGTATTTTCACCCTGGGACAGGTAATTCTCGCCGTAGTTTTCAGCGATGAAATCACTTGCCATCTTCTCTGCTTCCTCAGCCACACGGGTGGAATCGGTACGCAGGTAGGTGATGAGACCGACGGTGCCATGGCCCTTTACATCAACGCCCTCGTAGAGCTGCTGGGCGAGGCGCATGGTCTTCTGGGTAGAAAAGTTCAACGCCTTGGACGCCTCCTGCTGCAGGGTACTCGTTGTAAACGGAAGCGGCGGTTTCTTCGTGCGCTCCCCGTTTCTGATATCTGTCACGATAAATTTCTGTCCCTTTAAGGACTCAAGTAAAGCGTCAAGCTCCGCCTTGCTCTTGATCTCCGTTTTTCCATCTTTGTCATTATGAAAATGGGCTGCTGCCGGTTTCTTTGAACCCGGAGCTTTTAACATCGCGTCGAGGCTCCAGTATTCCTCCGGGATAAACGCGGAGATCTCCTCTTCCCTGTCACAGATCATGCGGAGGGCCGCAGACTGGACACGGCCAGCGCTAAGGCCTCTCTTAACCTTCTCCCAGAGGATCGGGCTGATCTTATAGCCAACAATACGGTCCAGGATACGCCTCGTCTGCTGGGCGTCCACCAGGTTCATATCGATATCGCGGGGTGCCTTTAAGGACGCCTTTACCGCATTTTTCGTGATCTCATTGAAGCTGATCCTGTATACTTTTTTATCTTTTACCTCGTCAAGCTTTAACGCTTTCATCAAATGCCAGGAAATCGCTTCTCCCTCACGGTCAGGGTCAGTTGCGAGATAAATTTTATCTGCTTTTTTTACTTCCTTCCGAAGCTTCGCAAGGATATCTCCCTTGCCCCGGATCGTAATATATTTCGGTTCATAATCATTTTCCACATCAATTCCGAGCTGGCTCTTCGGAAGATCTCTCACGTGTCCGTTGGACGCGTCGACCTCATATGTGCTTCCCAGGAATTTTTTAATTGTTTTAACCTTTGCAGGAGACTCTACAATCACAAGACTGTTCGCCATATTCTTCACATCCTTCTGCAATCATTCCGCTTTTTTATAATATTGATTCCCGGTTCCAAAAACAAGTCCCGTAAGCTCCAGCTTTAAAAGGGCTTCCATACATTCTGTCACGGAGAGTCCGCAGAGTGCGGCGATCTCTTCCAGATATCTGGGGCGCGAATCAACCGAAGCATACACCAAATTTTCGTTCTTGGCAAGCCTATTTTGTGAAAATTTATGAATCGTTAATTTTCTTTCGTATTTCATCCCAAGGAATTCCAGCACATCCGAGGGGCTTAAAAGCATGTTCGCACCGCCCTGGATCAGGCGGTTGCAGCCACCGCTTAATGGGTCATTTGCCCGTCCCGGAAGGGCGAAAACTTCTTTTCCCTGCTCCAGGGCAAAGTCCGCCGTGATAAGGGATCCGCTCTTCTCCCTCGCTTCTATTATAATAACCGCATCAGCGAGGGCGCTGATGATCCGGTTGCGCATGGGGAAATTCATGGCGGCGGGGCGGGTTCCCGGGACGAACTCCGAGAGGATGCCGCCGTTTTCCTCCATGGCATGGAAAATTTTGTAATTTTCCCGTGGGTAGCAGACGTTTACCCCGCAGCCCAAGACTGCGTAGGTGGGCTTTCCACGCTCGATGGCGCCTCTGTGGGCATAGCCGTCCACGCCGGCTGCCATGCCGCTGATGATGTTGACTCCGGCGTTGGCGAGTTCCCCGGCGTAGAAGCCTGCCGCTTCCTTCCCGTACTCCGTGCAGACTCTCGCGCCCACGATGGCCACCGACGGGACCTCGTTTTCCGGGAGACTGCCTTTTACAAAGAGGGCTGCCGGGCGATCTTTATATGGAAGAAACCGGGTCGGATAGTCCGGGTCGCATTCCGCGATGACGCGGATGTTCTTCTGTGCCAGGCCGGCAAACTCCTTCCGCCATGCGGATTCGTGTTTTCTCGACTCCTGGAAGACCTCCGCACGCCGCTCCGTGAGGACTCCTGATTTCTGCAGTTCCTGGGGCTTTACCCTCCAGGCAGACAGGTAGGTCCCAAATGTGTCTTTCAGGCATCTGATTGTTACGCCGCCGAAACCGGGAACGTGGCAGAGGCAGTAGAGAGCTTCGCGGTCGGTGAGTGTATTACTTGTCATAATTTCATATTCTCCTTTTAATTTCCCCAGAATTTATCGCGGCTCTTCACATAAGACACTGCTTCACAGAGATCCGCAAGCCGGATTTTCTCTTCTTCTGCAAGATCTGCCGTTGTCCGTGCTACTTTCAGGATTCGGTCATGCATTCTGGCTGAAAGGGCAAGCTTTTTAAAAATTTCTTCCATAAACTTTTCTTCTTCGCGTCCGAGCCAGCAGAACTTCCGGATATGACGTCCTGACATTTCGCCGTTGCAGCGGATATTTTCACCTGCAAAACGTTCTCCCTGGATCTTCCTTGCCTGTTCCACACGGGCACGGATTTCACGGGATGATTCGTTATTTCCGCTGCTTCTGATATCTCCGTAAGTGATCGGTGATGCCTCCACGCAGATATCGATCCGGTCTAACATCGGTCCCGATACTTTCTGTAAATACCGGGTTATTTGTCCATCGGTGCAGCGACAGCGGGAACGGTCTGGGAAATGACCGCAAGGACAGGGGTTCATGGCCGCAACGAGCTGGAAATTCGCAGGATATGTCACGGAAGCTTCCACTCTCGAGACAGTCACCTCCCGTTCCTCCAAAGGCTGACGCAACGTCTCCAGGGCTGCTCTGGAGAATTCCGGAAACTCGTCAAGGAACAAAATCCCGCCGGTGGCAAGAGAGATCTCCCCCGGCTTCGGTCTTCTCCCACCTCCGGTCAGTGCCTGAACCGACACGGTGTGATGGGGCGCCCGGAACGGACGTGTCCGGATCAAAGGCTCTTTGGCTGTCAGGAGATGGCTCACACTATAGATTTTTGAGATCTCGATGCTCTCTGCGATATCAAGCCCCGGCATGATCGTCGGCATTCTTTTTGCCAGCATGGTCTTTCCAGCTCCCGCAGGACCAACGATCAAAAGATTATGTTTTCCAGCTGCCGCCACCTCGGCTGCTCTTCTGAGCAGCGGCTGACCGGAAAGTTCTGAAAAGTCCACCTCGTAACGGTTCATGGAATTCTGCAATTCGTCCATATTTATCGTTGACTCCGCCTGCATAGGAAGCTTTCCCGAAAGCACCTCCAGGAGATGTCTCAGATCCCGGATCCCATAAAGTTCCATTCCCCCTATAACGGATGCTTCATTCACATTCTCCACAGGTAAAAATACACGTTTAAAACCACTTTCCCGTGCCTGGTCTGTAAGTGCCATAACCCCAGGAATTCCCCGAACAGTCCCGTCCAGCCCCAGTTCTCCGAACAAGACAGCGTCTTCGAGATCTTTCGCCCGAAATCCACCGTAGGCGGATAAAATGGCAGCGGCGATCGCGAGGTCGAATCCGGTCCCTTCCTTTCTAAAATCTGCCGGGGACAGGTTGATCGTGATCTTTTTTGGCGGCAGGGAAAGTCCGAGATTTTTGATCGCCGTCCGCACCCTGTCTCCGCCTTCCCGTACCTCGGACGCAAGGTAACCTACGAGGATCAGCCCCGGAAGTCCATCGCTGACGTCCGCCTCCACGGTCACATTCTTTTCCTCCATGCCGCGAAGGTATATGCTGTTGATTTTACTGAACAAAAAGACTCCTTTCCAAACATGTTTAAGATGTTTTTTGCTTTGCTGAATTTTTCAGAACTATTTTTGACAGGTGAATTTTTCACCATTGTTGATAATATAGATGTATTTAAGAATGTTTAAGAAAAATATTGGTAACTGTTCAGTAAGTCTGCGCACTTGCTGCGCTGACCGTAAGAAAACATAGGCTGGAAGGCAAAAATC
>ENA-ORNZ01001408-ORNZ01001408.1-human-gut-metagenome-genome-assembly--contig:-NODE-1408-length-22105-cov-18.320680_pt1 | contig 22105 bp, 15 predicted proteins | sample MGYA00242124_ERZ509040 | MGnify/ENA primary metagenome ERZ509040 (study PRJEB26280, sample SAMEA2338733) | human gut metagenome | biome: human gut; feature: human-associated habitat; material: faeces... | reverse complement strand
ACCTGCAGCGACTAAAGTCACAAATATAGGGTATCGGCTCTCTTTGGAAGCGTCTGCTTTGCTGTGCAAATCAGGATTTAATAACTCTTATATGGTTTTTCCATCAATTTCACTACTTCATACAGCAACATTGTTGCTGCACCAGTTCCACCCTTAGAGTAAATCTCAGTATCTTCATCAGATTCCGATGTTCCAGCAATATCAAGATGTACCCAAGGTTTTTTCTCAACGAATTCACCTAAGAATCTTGCAGCGGCAGTTGCACCACATTTTTTACCACAGTTAGCGATATCTGCTACAGTAGATGCGTTCAGATTATCATATTCTTCATCGCCCATTGGGAGTCTCCAGATATTTTCTCCTGCAAGGATGGATGCCTGGACAATCTTGGACATAAGTTCGTCGCTGTTACTGAAAGCACCAGTGTAGCGGTCACCGAGGGCAACAACACAGGCTCCAGTTAAAGTTGCTACGTCAATTAATGTTGTAGCTCCACATTCACGGATTGCGTAAGTAATGGCATCAATAAGTGCCATACGGCCTTCAGCATCAGTGTTAACAACTTCGATGTATTTGCCATTCATAGACTTAACGATATCGCCCGGTTTCATTGCCTTGCCGGAAATCATATTTTCACAGGCAGGAATAACTGCGGTTACGTTAATGCCAAGTTTCGCCTCTGCGATTGCACCCATAGCAGCGATAACTGCGGCTGCGCCGCCCATGTCACCATGCATGCCTTTCATGGCATTGCCAGGCTTTAAATTATATCCGCCGGAGTCAAAGCAAAGACCTTTTCCAATTAAAGCAATCTTTTCATCGTCTGTAACACGGCCGTTATATTCCATAACGATAAACTTAGCGGACTGTTTAGAACCACGGGCAACTGCCAGGTAGGAATTCATGCCGAGTGCTTCGCAATCCTGCTTTTCAAGAATTGTGCATTTGATATTGTTCTTTTCGCAGATTTCCTTTGCCTTAGCTGCGAGAGCTGCAGGAGTCATCACGTTCGCTGGTTCATTTACCAGGTCACGGGCTGTTGTAACGGCTTTTGCCATCATTCTTGTGTACTGCTCTTCCTTTTTAAAGGATGCAGAATCAATTCCTGTCAGAATTCCAAGATGCAGCTCTGGAGATTCTGGCTTATCAGAAATGTATTTGTCAAAAGAGTAATCTGCGAGGAGAAGTCCCTTCATAGCAGAACTTAACCAGTAGGAAACATCTTCTCCGATTGCGGTCATAAGAAGGTTCTTTCCGTGGAAACGCTTTGCTTCCTTCATAGCCTGACCGAACTGTAACTGAAATCTTCTTGGAGTTGCCTTCTCAGGAATACCAATGAAAATCAGGTTATAATAAGGCTGTCCCTGATAAGAAAAATCCTTTCCTCGGAGACCGTATACCTTGCTTCCTCCAACGAGACCATCGGCCTGAAGACTTTCAAAAATCTCGCTAACTTTTCCAAGCTCGATACTCAGACGATTTTTATGATTGTATGTGACGAGCAATGTATCAAATTCGTAGTCCTCCAGATCTACGAGACGTTGTATTTGCATAAATGATACGCTCCTTTCTAAAAAATATTTTTATTTAAATAATTATAAGTTGCATTAAAATCGGGAAAAGTGCATACTATCCCCGATTATAATATGTAATATATATACGTTTTAGTGCATATATTCTTCAGCGTATATACAGTTATTTATAGTATAGCACAGTCAAATATTTTAAAACAGAAAAAACTTGTACACATTACATAAAATTTTGGTGGTAAGAGACACGGTTTTTGCGTAAACTACTTATAAACAGGGTAAAATCTTGTCAGAATAAATTGTAGTTAAATAAAGAGTGTTTGAGAAATCACTCCAGTAATATGTATGTCCCAATTTATGGGGAAAGTATTTTTCAAACACGCTCTAGTATACTTCATCTGTGATGAATTTGACAAAACAAATTTTTTTCTATATAATAATTAACAAAGCTAACTAACATTGTTAACCAGGAAAGAATAGGTGATAGAATGAATGAATACTCAATGATGACACAGGAACTGCAGGATCTGGCTGCACTTTCTATGGAACACGGACAGATTCCTTCAGGCCTGTATGACCAGTACCATGTACTGCGAGGTCTCCGTGATGTGAACGGTAAAGGCGTGCTGGCAGGACTTACGGATATTTCCACCATCACCTCTTCCAAAGAAGTTGATGGAAAGATGGTTCCCTGCGATGGAGAGCTGCGCTATCGCGGCTACGACATTCACGATTTAGTAGACGGATTTGTAGCAGAGCAGAGATTTGGCTATGAAGAAGTGGCCTATCTGCTTATTTTTGGACGTTTGCCACAGAAGCAGGAATTACAGGAATTCCAGAATCTTCTTGGAAGTTATCGTACATTGCCGACGAACTTTGTGCGAGACGTTATTATGAAAGCACCAGGTAAGGACATGATGAATACACTGCAGCGAGGCGTACTGACATTATACGGTTATGACGATATGGCAGATGACATTTCCATACCGAACGTACTGCGCCAGTGCTTACAGCTTACAAGTACTGTGCCGTTACTCGCAGTTTATGGTTATCAGGCATATAATCATTATGTAGAAGGCAAGAGTTTTTACATTCATTCTCCGAAGCAGGAACTTTCCACGGCGGAGAATATTTTGCGTATGCTCCGCCCAAATAAAAAGTATACACCACTTGAAGCAAGAGTTTTAGATATTGCCCTCGTACTTCACATGGATCACGGCGGTGGTAACAACTCGACATTTACCAATCATGTAGTAACTTCCTCTGGAACAGATACTTACTCCGCTATGGCAGCATCTCTTGGCTCACTCAAAGGGCCAAAACACGGTGGAGCAAATATCAAAGTTGTTCATATGTTTGATGAGATGAAGCAGGAAGTGAAGGATTGGAAAGACGAAGACGAGATTAAAAATTACTTGCTGAAGCTTCTCAATAAGGAAGCCTTTGATCACAGCGGATTAATTTATGGAATGGGACATGCCGTTTATTCTATCTCTGACCCAAGAGCGAGAATCTTCAAGGGATTCCTTGACAAACTCGCGAGGGAAAAAGGTTACGATGAAGAATTTGAGTTCTATGACAGAGTAGAAAAACTCGCCGTCGAAACCATTCAGGAAAAACGCCGTATCTATAAAGGTGTAAGTGCCAATATCGACTTTTACAGCGGATTCATGTATAGGATCTTAGGGCTGCCAGACCAGTTATTCACCCCGATGTTTGCCGTGGCACGTATGGTCGGCTGGAGCGCACACCGTTTAGAAGAGTTAATGAACTGCGATAAGATTATCCGTCCAGCATACCAGAGTGTGGCTATGGATAAGGAATATGTTCCAATGAAGGATAGAATTATCGTGGAATAGTAAAGAGAATTTTAAAATAAAGCTATTTTTGGGAGGAAAATAACAAAAATATGAAAGCGAAAGACACAGGGAGTTCTGACTGGCCAGAAGGCGAGCCGTCAGCAGAACAAAAAGTGACTTTAGAGGACTACCAGCAACTAATCATCCAAATGCGAAAGGCCAATGTACAGTTTCAGCAAATGTGTAACATTCCATCAGGAGAACTGACAATGTTACTCACCCTGCGCCACCTGTTACTGGCAAAGGAATTTGTCATTCCGTCAGATATTGGGGATGCGATGAAGCTGTCAAGGCCAGCTGTATCCCGAATGCTCCATAATTTAGAGCGTAAAGGATATCTGGAAATGAAAAGCAGCGAAGAAGATCACCGCTACGTCAAGGTACAGTTCACCCAGACTGGAAAAGAACTTATCATCGAGGAATTTGAAAAATGCTGTAAGCTCTTAGAGAGGGTAAAAGAGCGAATGGGAGAAAAGGACATGTATAAGTTTCTCTATTATTACAGCCAGTTTTGCACGATTTTAGTAGATGAGATTTTTTGAGTGTCTCTGACAGGAGAAGCAGCTTAATTCATTAGCATTTAAACACCTTCTAATGCTAATGGATTAAGCTGCTTTTTTCTGGCTTTGGAGCCACTCAAAAAGGGTATCTTCTCGGGGTAGGCATTATTCTTCGTATGAGCGAAAATGACTTTGGAGTCATTCAAAAAGGGTATCTTCTCCCGTTAGGAGCGTTTCCCCCTGCCTGCGGCAATCAGAATTCCTCCAGCTTCTTTAGCAATGCCATTTCCCCTGAAACCTTATACTTCGCACAGAACCGACATAATGCAAAGAGAACTTCCCCCAGCTTCTCTGACAATTCCTCATCACTGCTGAATTTTTTCTCTGGATCTTCCCCAGCGGTGCCGAGCTGTAAATTCACAACAGAAGTTAGCAGGTCTTTAAAGACATCTTCATCCTCCGTGGAAAACAGTCCGGCGGCGGCAGCCTTTTTCGCAATCTTCTGGCCGCGGATGAGGGCAGGGAAACTTTCTGGAACAAGGGCAATCTCTTCTTTTAAAGAGGTCTGTTTATGTCCTTCTTCCTGAGATTTTAACTTCTCCCAGTCGGCCTGCTGCTGTTCTACACTATCATAATGGCGGCCAGCAAATACATGAGGGTGACGGTGGATCATCTTGCGGGCGATGCCATCGATAACATCTTCGATAGCAAATTCGCCATTATCTTCAGCAACCTGGGACTGCAAAAGTACCTGAAATAAAAGGTCACCAAGTTCTTCTTTTAAATTAGCGCAGTCACCAGTCTTAGTGAGGTCAGTTACTGCCTGATTCACCTCGTAGGCTTCCTCTAATGTATATAACTTAAGAGATTCATGCGTCTGTGACTTATCCCACGGACAGCCATTCTCTCCGCGAAGTGTGGCAACAATCGCCTGTAATTCCTGAAAATTAAACTTTTTATCCATTATAAATGCTCCTCCTTCAAACAGAATAAAATGGAAAATAATCTTTAATAATATTTGGTCAATATTCAGCTATCCAATTACATTTCAAGTTGAAATGTAATATTGTCCCAATATCTATAAAATCTTTGTATCAAGTAAATACAAATAAAATATAAGTAGAATGCGACTGGAATTACTATCATGCAGAAGTAATTCTTAAATATGCAAAACTATGCAAAAGACTATTGTAAAAATATGTTATTTGATTTATTATATCAGTAAGTCACGAAAAAATCTACATCAAAAAGAAAGAAGGTTTAGGATTAATGAACAACTTTGGACGGGCAGTACTGGCAGTGGGGTTAAGTGCAGTCATGACATTTACAGGTCCGGAATGCTTTTTTCAGTCAGGGGTAGAACCTGTAAGTGTTTATGCAGCAGAGGAGAAGGCTGTGCAGAGCAAGACAGCAGGAGATAATTCTGAAGAAGGCGAGAGCACGACAGAAGTGACAACAGAGAAGAAAGAAGAGAGTACGACAGCAACGGAAAGTCAGGAGAGCCAGACTTCTTCCGAAAGGGATACAAGCAGCGGTAATACAGAGCATTCGCAGACAGAACATACAACAGAAGGTACGAAGAGGAATACGTCTGGTACATCTGGTAATACAGATCAGGCAGAAGATACCGATTCTTCTACATCAGATACATCCGGAAATTCCTCTCATAGTAACGAAGAAGGAACAACTCAGAAGAAGGCGAAGAAGGACATTTCCTCAAGAGAAGATGCAGAGATTCGTACAAAGGCGATTAAGAAGATTACGGATCAGTTAGCAGAGGAAGACGCACCGGACGGAAGCGATAAAACGAGTACATTTATCCCGAAGATTTATAATGATACCCGTCTGGCTATGAAGAATAATAAGGAATACATTGCGGGATATGTATATTTTAATCAGACAGATAATGCCTGGAATCAGAATGGCTACTGTATCGCTAAGGCTGGATGTGGTCCGACTTCCATGGCAGTAGTAATCACATCTCTTACAGGTAAGTGGGTAACTCCATTGGATACAGCCATCTGGGGCTATCAGCATGGCTTTTACTCAAGAGCAGGTTCTGCACATGAGATGATTCCTGCGATGGCAGCGGCTTATGGACTGAAGTGTCAGGGAGCAGGAACCGATTATAATGCGATTAAAAAGGCATTAAAAGAAGGCAAGCCAGTAGTATGCCTTATGGGACCTGGATATTTTACCCGAGGTGGGCATTTTATGGTACTGGTAGCAATTGATAAGAACGATTGCGTAACAGTAGCCGATGTCGGAAGCAGGGCGCGTTCCGCTTACAAGTACAGACTGTCAGATGTAATCGCACAGTCAAAAGGTGCCAGTGCAGGCGGTCCATTCTGGATTATGTCCTATGATAAGGAGAGTAAGTCTGCGCTTCAGGAGAAACAGGCGATTAAGGATTATACAGAAGAAGATATGGCAGAAGATTTTGCTGATGTTTCCTACATGAAAGTAAAGGGAAATCTTCCAGAAGTACTCCAGGAAGAGAAGGCAGATGTTTCTATGAAAAAGGTAGTATCTATTCTTAAGATGTCAACTGGTAAGAGCCTTTTAGATACAATCGGAGCAGGTAAAGGAACCGCATTGGCAGGCACTTCTAATGCGGGAAGTTCTGTACTTTCGCCAGTGAGCCAGAATAGCCAGGTTATTGTGGTGAACACAGATGCGAGTAATAAGAAAGCAGGTAGCCAGAGTGGAAGTACAGCACTTGCAGGAAGTGCTGCAGATACAGTGAGCCAGGGTCAGTCTGCGAAGAAGTCACAGAATCTGGCGCTCACACTGAAGCAGGATATCGCAAGAAGGCAGTGGGAGAAAAAGATTGATTTAAGCTGGATGGACAACTATATGCAGGGAACTTTGGAAAAATAATCTGTAAATTGAGGCGTGCAGGTTGTAGGAATGATTTTTCAAACACACTCTAAGCTAATGAACAAATAAGTTGTGATAATTTAAAATAATGGACAAAGAATTATGAGAAAGATTAATTACAGAATTACAGTTAATATAACACAGAAGACGATGAAGCTTGGATTTCGCGCAAAGATGCCGGACGAGATGCAGGGAAAGCGCATCCGCGTGCAGGCTGTATTTACCCAGAGACAGGTAGAACGTCGTTTTCCGATGGAAGTAGTAATAGAAGAAGGAGAAGTTGGTGACCAGATTCGCGCAGATGCAGAGATACTGCTGCCATATGTATTTTACAGTCCGCCACGACATAAGGTGAATGTTATTTTTACGCTTTGGTGTGGAGCGGAAGAGATTTGCTTAGATGACCAGCCATTTCCAGTGCAAAAGGAACTATTTGCCAGAGCGGAGATTGTCCGCAAGAGGAATCTGTTCAAGTTTGGACTTTGCTCTCTTGGACTGCCATTTTTACTGGTCAGAGATTATTTTAAGGAAGACAAGAATTTTATAAAGGCAGCGAAGCGGGCGAATGATACCGTATATAGAATTAGTGGTTATAATTATAGTGCCCGTCAGCAAAATACTGACTATTTTGCAGCCAGATACCGCAAATATATAGCGAAGAATAAGGTAAATCCGAATCAGATTCTTTTCCTTTCAGAGAGAGAGCCAGAGAAGAATGGGAATCTTATGCTTGTGAAGAAGTGGTTTGAGGAGAATGAACCCGAGGTAGAGATTACGACATTTATCAATACAAAGACAGTTGATCAGCTTCGTAAGAAGGAACTTCGGGATTGTGCGTTCAAATGCGCTACATCTGCAGTTATCATTTTAGAAGATTTCTATCCGCAGCTTCATAGCATTCAGAAACGCAGCGAGACAAAGATTGTGCAGTTGTGGCATGCCTGCGGAGCTTTTAAGACGTTTGGCCTTACCCGTATGGGTAAACAGGGCGGTGCGCCTCAGACATCGATGAATCACAGGAATTATGATCTTGTACCAGTCAGCAGCGATACGGTGAGAGATATTTATGCAGAAGCATTTGGCATTTCAGGAAGTAAGGTACAGGCGCTGGGAGTACCGCGTACAGATCTGCTTTTTGACTGGGATTATGAGGAGAAAAAGCGCGAGGAACTCTACGGGAAATATCCTATATTAAAGGAGAACAGGGTAATCTTGTTTGCACCGACATTCCGCGGAGATGGGAATAAAGATGCATATTATCCATTGGAAGCATTTGATGTGAATCACTTTATGGAAAGGCAGCCAGAAGACACGGTACTTATTTTAAAGAATCATCCATTTGTAAAGCAAAAGTTTACTGTGGATGCACAATGGCAGGACAGAGTACTTGATTTGAGCGGGGAAGAACATATCAATGACCTCATGCTGATCAGCAACCTTCTTATCACAGACTATAGTTCCAGCGTATTTGAGGCAGCGATCCTTGAATTACCAATGCTTTTCTATGCATTTGATGAGAAAGAATACATGGACAGCAGAGACTTTTACTTTGATTATTCGCAGTTTACACCAGGTCCCGTTGTCACGGATTTTGAGGCATTATGCGAGGAATCTGCTGCCATGCTTCAGAATATTGTATCGGCAAATGAACAGGCAGACCTTAAGAAATTCCGCGAAACGTTCCTAAATACTGTCGATGGCTGCAGTACAGAGCGCATTTGCAGGAAAATAAAGACAAACTATATAAATATTTAACTAAATTGCAAAAAAAGTTTGACAGCTCATGGGAAATAATATAAAATATTGGAATCATGGTAGTTTGTTAAAATAAAAGTATTAATAAGCATGAATCTAAAGACAGCATCATGTAAGAATGTTGACAGCATAGTTGAGACATTATGAGTAACATAGGGATTCAAAGTTACTAAGGAGGACTTATTTTTATGAAAGGAATAGTATTAGCGGCTGGAAGAGGTACGAGACTGTACCCTATGACAAAGCCAGTTTGTAAACCGTTATTACCAGTATATGACAAACCATTAATTTATTATCCAATTGCCACTTTACTTCAGGCAGGAATCAGGGATATTCTTGTAATTATTCCACCAGGGGAAGAAAGAGAGTTCCAGAACCTTCTCGGAGATGGAAGTGAATTAGGACTTCATATCGAGTTTGCAGTACAGAAAGTTGCGCGGGGAATCGCAGATGCACTTATCATCGGAGAAGACTTCATTGGAGATGATTCTGTATGCCTCGTATTAGGAGATAACATTTTCCAGTGCCATAATCTTGATGAGATCATGAAAGAAGCCATCAAGGATGACCACGGCGCAAAGGTATTTGGTTATTATGTAGATGACCCAAGACCATTTGGTGTTGTAGAATTTGATGAGAACGGACAGGCTGTATCCATCGAAGAGAAGCCAAAGAATCCAAAGTCTAATTACATCGTACCAGGATTATACTTCTATGATAATCAGGTAATTGACATTGCTAAGAATCTTAAACCATCCGCAAGAGGTGAGTACGAGATTACAGATGTTAACTTAGAGTATTTAAGCAGAGGCCAGTTAAAGGTAATTCCATTTGACAGAGGACTTACATGGATGGATGCCGGAACAGCAGACAGTATGTTAGAGGCAGCCGAGATTGTTAAGGCACTTCAGAAGTCAGGATGCTATGTAGGCTGCTTAGAAGAACTTGCATGGAAAGAAGGATTCGTATCTTTAGATAAGGTTCATGAGATTGGCGAGAGCCTCAAGATGACCAACTATGGACAGTACTTACTCAAATTAAAGTAAAAAGTTGCTATTTTACACGGGAGATAATGAGACAACCCGAATCAAATAACAATTTTTTATAGCAGAAAGCACAAAACTTTCCATATTTATACTAGAATGAAAATAAAACGGCAAACTGTCATAACAATTTCAAAACAACAGTTTCTAAAACATTTAACATTTTAAAAAAGATTATCTATTTTTTGGTTGACAGACTAGCTGCTTTATGATATACTACAATCAACCCAGAGGACATTGCACGGGTGCACATCATAAGAGAGAATATTATAGCACCAGAGAGGAGTACGTTATGCAGAGTACAGGAATAGTTAGAAAGCTTGATTCATTAGGAAGAATTACATTACCTATGGAACTTCGTAAAAGTTTCGATATTGGTGAGAGAGAGCCTTTAGAAATCTTCACAGAAGAAGATAAGATCATCATTAAGAAGTATAACCCTAGTGATATCTTTACAGGACAGTGTGAAGACCTCATTGAATACAGAGGTAAGAAGGTATCCAGAGATTCTATCCGCGAGCTTGCTAGAATTGCCGGATTTAAGCTGACAGAAGAGTAATCTTCTAACCCAGCTACTTCAACGGGAGTTCCCTGTGGTAGTATACAAGAGATAAAGATATGCCTTAAAAAACCAAGAACCAGTAGAGAGAGGCAAAACGGACAGCCCCCTCCTTTGCGAAAGCAGAGGAGGGGGCTTTTTTGCTTATTTATCTTCTCTCTCAACACGGTATTTGTCTCTTGCTGCCAGATATACAAGATTAACTATGGCAGATAATTCTATTTCATTGTTATAAGATAGAATAGGAGATTCTGTATTATGAGCATACTCCAAAATTTCTGCCATTGTTTGTGTATCTCCAGCTAGTGTTGCCTTTAGCATTCTTTCAGATTCTTTTGCTAATCGATATACATATCCCAAACTTTCATTTGTTAAAAGGAGTTCATTATATTTGTACATCAGCTCTCTGTTTGGAATAAAGACTTCTCCATCTTCATAAGTAAGTAACCCGTATATGACCATTGCAGAGTATATCTGGTTTTTTGTTGTTAATTCTTCTGCGGTGGCCGCATACTCTTGTACTTTCGCCTCTATATGTTCGCCGGAAATCATAAGAATAAAGTCTTCTCTGACTTCATCAATATTCCCTTTGATATAATAAAATATTTCATCATAGGGACCAGAACCTGTCCAGTAACTGCCTAGCTGGTTATCTGATAAAGCACAGATAATTGAACGGGGATTATAAAGCTGTTCACCCGATGCCGTACAATATCCATCATACCAGATTTTTAAATCATGTCTTGTAATTCGTGGTCGAATTGTGGTTTCACTATAAATTTGAAACAGTTTATCTACCTCCTCTTCTGAAAATCCAAAATAAGAGCTAAACCGTTCTCTTGTTGCCATGTTATATTCCACAAACATATTTAACTCTGAAGCGGCAGAGTATTTGGCTATTGGAAGTATTCCGGTCATATAAGCAAGTTCTACATATACCTGATCTTTCAGTAAGTTTTTAAGAAAAAGCAGGTATTCTTGTCTTTCTTTTTGGGAAATAAATGGCATATGAAATACTGCATCCCATTCATCCATTATAAACATAAATTTACGATTTGTTTTTTGAAAAATTTTTGCCAGGATATCCCAAAGTGACATTTCTTCTTTCAATTCTAATTCGGGAAATTCTTCAAGCAAATCTTCTTTTATTCCTGTTTTGATTCTATTAATATATTCTTCATAAGTTTGGCAATTCTCTGGAAGCCTGCTGAAATCAATATAGATAACATCATATTTATTTATATATTCTTCATATACCGGGCTTTTTGCTATCGCAAGATGTTCAAATACAAAACTACTATCTATTGCCTTGCCAAAATATGACGCTACCATATTTGCCATTACGGTCTTTCCGAATCGACGGGGTCTTGTGATACACAAAAATCTTTGTTCTCTTCCTATTGATGGAATCAATTCTTCTATTAACATCGTTTTATCTACAAAGTATTTATCCAGGGCTGTTATCTTATATGCTTCAAATGGTGCAGTACTGTTTAAAAAGATACCCATTATATCACCGTCCCTTCTTAAAAGATATCATTTGTATTATAACATCCTTATGGGAATTCTACTATTAAAAATTGGAATTTGCCGGGGTGAGTAAACAGACGAAGTCTGAGAATCAAATCATCTATATTTGTGATTTTCGTCGCTACGAGAAGTCGTCTTCTAAGAAAAGGCCGACATGAAAAGGTATTGATTTTGACTCAGTTGTACAAAACACAAAGTCGTCAAAATCAATACCTTTTCATGTCGGCCTTTTCTAATATTTTATTATAGTCTCGTAGCTCCCAGACCACAAATATAGATGATTTGATTCTCGGACTTCTGCTTTCTGGCTGCCCGGGCAAATTAGTGGAAAGATTTGGGGAAGAAGTCAGGAGAGATAGAAGTAATTCGAGTCAATCCTTCAAAAAACAGTTACAATGAAAGATATAACCTTCGGGGGCGTCTCCTTTGCCTGCGGCAAATTCCTATTTTTGTAACACTTTTGTTATACATTCTTATCCCACCTGTAAAGAAAAATAACACTTCTGTTATGGTACTTCCACAGCAAAAATATTATAATAAAATTATAGGAAATGTAGTACAGAAGATAGCATTTAAAGCACATTAAAAAAGCATTTAAATAGCGTATCATCCACACCACATTCCAAGTTCAAAAGGCAGGAGGGATTCCCTATGAAGAAAAGATTAAGTACAATTTTAGCCACATTACTCATGACAGTAACACTTATTCCATTTGCTCCAGTACATGCAAAGGCAGCATCAGCAGATGTGACCAGACAGATGGCAGGGAATCGTCAGATAAAGGATATCAGTAAGAAGATGACAGCATATACGACAGCGATGAACATAAGCGTATGGTCCACTACCAAGCCAGTAAAGATGAAGCTTAACGATAATCAGAAGTTATCCATCGCCGTATTCGTAAGATATAATTACAAAGGTGACTACAGCTATACAGCGAAGGAGCTTCGTTCCGAGACTAAGAAGCTTTTTGGTAAGAGCGCTTCTGTCAGCAAGATTAAGAGCAGCAAGAAAAATAAGAATCAGGCAATGTTCGTATGTAGCTCCGACAGTAAGTTCTATAAAGATCCATACATGTACTGTGGCGGAGACTTCGGAGATACAATTCCAGATTATAAGATTAAAAAGGTTGTACGCACTGGTAAGAATACCTACATAGTAACGACACAGAACAGATATGGAATCTACGGAGAGAAAGGCAGAACCAGTATTGGAACAACAACACTGAAGCTTAAAAAGACAGCGGCAGGATATGTTGTGAAGGGCATTAGTTATCAGTATAATGGGAGATAAGTAATATAATAATTATAAATTGTAGAAGAGGAGAATGCAGTTAAGCATTCTCCTTTATTTTATTTTACAGAAAGTATTTTGCAAATACATGTGGACTGTAACTTAAAAATCAATGGGACAGTCCACTATAGGAATGTTATCGTTGAAAACGATACTTTTAATATTTCTAAGGAAAATTTCTAAAAATTATTTCCAATCCCCTGCCCATTCCATTTTCTATATACAAAATAGTAAAAAATTGATAACAAAGCAACAAAATGAAGTAAAGTTTTGGTGAAAAATTGAAAATATAGTCTGACTTTACTAAAAATAACTAGATTAAAACATCGAAATTAGGCATATTTAAGAATATGACAAAAATGAAATATAGGTATACTTTATTCATTATGAAGAGCTGTATATTTTTTTGACTTTTAATAGGAAGAAGTTACAGCAGCTCCGGAATATTTTAATTTACATTTCGGATAGGAATTCTATCCAAATTATTACTTGCAGAAGAAGTATGAGAAAAACGATTATCAGATAAAGGAGAAAGACTGGATTTCGCGGGGATGGAAATTCGTTTACTTCATTTGATAATCAGCACAAGAAACAGGATTGGGGAAAGTATATGTATAAGAAAAGTGTACAGGGCTGGCTAAAGCACCTGGATTTTATGATCTTAGACGTAGTATGTCTATGGATTTCTTTTACGCTTGCATTCAATATGCGACATGGGTCGCTTGATGTACTGGCGAATTCTTTATACCGTGATATGATGTGGAGCCTCGCACTCATGGATATCGTGGTAATTTTTTTCTTTGATTCCCTGAAGAATGTACTGAAACGTGGATTCTATCAGGAATTTGTTATGACGGTCAAACAGACCTGTCTCATCACCTTATGTTCCGTATTTTATTTATTTACATTTAAGGAAGCAGAGAATTATTCAAGACTTGTACTTGGGTATACAGCAGCGCTATATTTATTAATCAGTTACGTCCTGCGCTGTCTTTGGAAGAATTGCCTCCGCAAATACTTTGGCGGAGCCGAAAAGCGTTCTCTCCTTATCGTAACCGTATCAGATATCGTTGATACCGTTATAGACAATATTAAAAATAAGAATTATGGTGATTATTTTGTTACAGGAGTATGTATGCTGGATAAAAAGGCAAAAGGCCGCGTCATCGACGGTGTAACAGTTGTAGCCGACGAAGACGACTTGGTTGAATATGTATGCCGCGAATGGGTGGACGAAGTATTTATCAACATCCCAGAAAGCGAGCCATATCCGGCAGAACTTCTTGATAAATTCATCGAGATGGGTGTTGTCGTACATATGAAGCTTGCCAAGTCCCAGAACTTACTCGGCAAAAAACAGTTCGTAGAACATCTCGGAACATACACTGTACTCACAACAAGTATTAACAGCGTAAGCCGCCGCCAGATCATCTTAAAGAGAATGATGGACATTGCAGGAGGACTTGCAGGCTGCATTATCACCGGAATCCTCTGCATCTTTGTAGGACCGGCCATCTACATCCAGTCACCGGGGCCAATCTTCTTCAAGCAGACCCGTGTCGGAAAGAACGGAAAGATGTTCCAGATGTATAAGTTCCGAAGTATGTACATGGATGCCGAAGAACGCAAAGCCGAACTCATGAAAGAAAACCGTGTGCAGGACGGCATGATGTTCAAGCTCGACTTTGACCCTCGAATCATCGGCAGCAAGAAGCTCCCGGACGGCACAATCAAAAAGGGTGTCGGAAACTTTATAAGAGATTGGAGTCTGGATGAATTTCCGCAGTTCCTTAATGTACTGAAAGGCGATATGTCCTTAGTCGGAACTCGCCCGCCAACAGTAGACGAATGGGATAAATACGAACTTCATCACCGCGCCCGCCTCGCAACCAAGCCGGGACTTACCGGAATGTGGCAGGTAAGCGGACGAAGCAACATCACAGACTTCGAAGAAGTCGTAAAACTCGATAAACAGTACATAAGCGAATGGACAATGGGACTTGACATCAAGATTCTATTTAAGACGGTACAGGTGGTATTCAAAAAAGAAGGATCTATGTAGGGAGTAGAGGGAAGGCAATGAAAAAGAACTTAAAAGATAAAAAAAGTTTAAGTATAGCTATGCTTGGGCATAAAAGAATTCCTTCTCGTGAAGGTGGAATAGAGATTGTTGTGGAAGAATTAGCAACAAGAATGGTTACACTTGGTCATAAAGTAACTTGTTATAACCGAAGTGGTCATCATGTGAGTGGTAAAGACTTCGATGGCGGAAAAAGAAAAGCGTATAAGGGAGTAAGATTAAAATCAGTTCTTACCCTCGATAAAAAAGGACTGGCTGCAATGACTGCCTCAGTATCTGGAGCTATTTGTGCAGCATTTGGAAAGTATGATGTAGTTCATTTTCATGCGGAAGGTCCTTGTGCTATGTTATGGCTACCAAAATTGTTTGGAAAGCGGTGTGTAGCAACGGTTCACGGACTTGATCATCAGAGAGCAAAGTGGGGCAAGTTAGCCAGCACATATATTATGATGGGAGAAAAATGTGCAGTAAAATTTGCTGACGAAATTATTGTTCTTAGTAAAGGCGTTCAAGATTACTTTAAAGAAACTTACGGACGAGAAACAAAATTCATTCCAAATGGAGTGAATCGTCCTGTTATAAGAAAGCCAGAACTTATTAAAGAAAAATTTGGACTGGAAAAAGACGATTATATCCTGTTCTTGGGAAGACTCGTTCCAGAAAAAGGAATCGCCTATCTGATTGAAGCATTTAAAAAAGTAAATACAGACAAAAAGTTAGTCATTGCAGGAGGTAGCTCCGATACCGATGAATTTGCCAGCCAATTAAAAGAAATGGCACAAGACGATGACAGAATCATCTTTACCGGATTTGTTCAGGGACAGTTATTAGATGAATTATACAGTAATGCTTACATCTATAGCCTTCCAAGCGACTTAGAGGGAATGCCGCTTAGTTTATTAGAAGCAATGAGCTACGGTAACTGTTGCCTGGTGTCTGATATAGATGAATGTGCATCAGTGGTAGAAGATAAAGCAATTGTATTTAAGAAAAGTGATGTTGCTGATTTACAGAGCAAGCTTCAAAAAGCTTGTGATGATGTGAAACAGGTACAGAAATATAAGGACGAAGCTGCGGATTATATTTGTCAAAAATATAATTGGGATGATGTTGTAAAACAAACTTTGAAGTTATATAGAGATTAGAAAAGGTTGAGAAAATATGCGAGTTTTGATGATAAACAAGTTTCTCTACCCTAACGGTGGTAGCGAAACATATATTTTTAAATTAGGTGAGTATTTAGAAAAACAGGGACATGAAGTTCAATTCTTTGGAATGGAGCATGAGGGCCGTTGTGTTGGAAATAGGGTAAATGCGTATACAAGTGATATGGATTTCCATGGCGGTTCTAAGTTAGCAAAGATTACATATCCATTAAAGACTATTTATTCTTCAGAAGCTAGAAAGAAGATTAGAATGGTATTAGATGACTTTGAGCCAGATATATGTCACATTAATAACTTTAACTACCAGCTTACTCCATCTATTATTCTTGAGATACATAAATGGAGTAAACAGACAGGTAAGAAATGCCGAATTATTTTTACAGCACATGATTACCAGCTAGTATGCCCAAATCATATGTGTAATAATCCAAACACTCATGAAAACTGTGAGAAATGTTTAGGTGGTCATTTCCTTAACTGTACAAAAGGAAAATGTATTCATGGAAGTACTGCAAAGTCAGCAGTTGGAACTTTAGAAGCAGAATTCTGGAAAATGAATGGTGCATATAAGTATATTGATGCCATGGTTTGCTGTTCTGAATTTATGAAAACAAAATTGGATACTAATCCATTATTTGCAAAGAAAACAATTGCCTTACATAACTTTATTGATAAAGTAGAGTGGAAAGATACAGAAAAGAAAGATTATGTTCTGTACTTTGGACGCTTTTCAGAAGAAAAAGGAATCGGGACATTATTAAAAGTATGCAAAGAGTTACCGAATATTCAGTTTGTATTTGCTGGAACAGGACCATTAGAAGATACAGTAAATGGAATTAGTAACATCAAAAATGTAGGATTCCAGACGGGCGAAGCATTAGAAACATTAATCAGAGAAGCAAGATTCTCTATCTATCCTTCAGAATGGTATGAAAACTGTCCATTCTCTGTAATGGAAAGTCAGATGTATGGTACCCCAGTATTAGGAGCAAATATCGGAGGAATTCCAGAACTTATTCAGAATGGTAAGACAGGAGAACTTTTTGCAAGTGCCAATGCAAAAGATTTAAAAGAAAAAATAGAGAAGCTGTGGGAAGATAAGGCTCTTACAGATTCTTATAGTAAGAATTGTCAGGACATTAGTTTTGATACTATTGAAGAGTATTACAAAAAATTAATGAAAATATATAGAGGTAAAAAATCAACATTGATTAAAAGCAAGGAAACAGGAGATAAAAAAATGGGTAAAAAATCAGGAGAAAAGAAGCTAAATGGTACAGTTATTGTAACTTATCGTTGTAATGCACGCTGTAATATGTGCAATCGTTATAAAAAACCGTCTAAACCAGAAGAAGAAATTTCAATTGAGACAATTAAGAAACTTCCTAAGATGTATTTTACAAATATTACAGGTGGAGAGCCATTTATCCGTGAGGATTTAAAGGATATTGTACGTGAATTATATAAGAAATCTGATCGTATCGTTATTTCAACAAATGGATTCTTTACAGACCGTATCGTTGACCTATGCAAAGAGTTCCCTAATATTGGTATTCGTATTTCTATTGAAGGTCTGGAAGAAACAAATAATAAAATTCGTGGCTTAGATAATGGATTCCAGAGAGGATATACTACTCTGAAAAAACTTAGAAAAATGGGAATGAAAGACGTTGGATTTGGAATGACAGTACAGGATGCAAACTGCAAAGACTTAGTTCCACTTTATCAGATTTCTAATAAAATGGGAATGGAATTTGCAACGGCTTCTTTACATAATAGTTTCTATTTCGTAGAAGCAAAGAATATTATTCATAACCGTCCTATGGTAGCAAAACAGTTTGAAAATCTTGTAAATGAGCTATTAAATAGCAATAGCCCTAAAAAATGGTTTAGAGCTTACTTCAATCATGGTTTGATTAACTATATTTATGGACAGAAAAGATTACTTCCATGCGACATGAGTTTTGATACATTCTTCATTGATCCATACGGTGATGTAATGCCATGTAACGGAACAAAAGATAAAGAAGTCATGGGTAACCTGAATGAGCAGAGTTGGGATGAATTATGGAATAGTCCAGAAGCAGAAAAAGTACGTGCTAAAGTACGTTGCTGTGATCGTGATTGCTGGATGATTGGATCTGTATCACCTGCTATGCACAAATATATCTGGAAACCAGCGTTTTGGGTAATTCAGCATAAATTCCTCAGATTCTTTAAAAAGAAAAAATACAGCATGTATGAGCTGAAGATTGTAAGAGATTACAAAGAAGGAAAAGTAACGAAAGAACAGTTAGATAAATGTAGTACATGTGATATGTGTGCAACAATCAATGATGGATTGTCAGCAGCTTCTAAAGAACAGCTAGTTGGTAAGACAGGAGAAGAGATTGTGGATGCAGATATTGCAAAGCAGATGGAGAAATAGGGAGAATAATGATGAAGGTTTTAGTATCTGTATTTGAATGTAATCCGTTAAAAGGTTCAGATTCGTTTGTAGGTTGGTGCTATGTTAAAAATATGGCAAAATATAATACTGTATTTGCATTGACAAGAACAGAGAATAAAATAGATATTGAAAACTATTGTCAAAGTAAAAATATTAATCTTCAAAATATTAATTTTATATATGTGAATCAGTCTGAATTTTTTACCAAAAAACTTTATAAACTTAATCCGTATTTAGGTTTTTTGGGCTCTTATTTTGTTTGGCAGCGTAAAGCATATAAAATAGTAAAAAAAATTAATAAGAATATAAATTTCGATATATGTCATCATATATCAATTGCAGATTTTAGAAATGCGGGCTGCTTATGGAAATTGAATGTTCCGTTTATATTTGGACCGGTAGGGGGAGGACAGGAGACTCCAAAATGTTTTTCTAATTATGTAGTAGGGCATCAGAAGAGTGAATCATTTAGAGTATTTATGAATAGGATAACTACCATGGTGCCTTCCTATAGAAAAGCCCTAAAAAAAGCAGCGATAATTTATAGTTCAAATGATGAAACAACCGATTGTATTAAAAAGCGTATGAATAAAAAAGCATATGAGAAAATAGTACATTTAACGGAGTTGTGTATAGAACAAAAATATTTAGATGAAAGAAAAAATATTAAAAAAAGTGATAAGGATATAATTCATATTATTGTATCAGGAAGATTAATTTACCGAAAAGGAGTTCAGGTACTGTTAGAAGCAGTTCCACAAATTAAGTCAAAAAAAGAATTTGTTTTTGATATATATGGAGACGGTGATCAGAGAACTGTGTTAGAAGAGTTTGTTCGGGTGAATTCTTTGGAGAAAAAGGTTGTTTTTCATGGAAAAATTCCTTTTGAACAAATGCAACAAGTATATAAGGAAGGGGATATTTATGTATTACCGTCTCTTAGAGAATCGACAGGAACAGCAGTATTTGAGGCACTGGCAAATAAACTACCAGTAGTTACATTTAACCAAAATGGGGCAAAATATATTGTAGAGAATGATGCTGGCATTCTGATCAAACTCGATAATAAAGAACAAATATTAAAAGATTTAGCAAGTGCACTAGAATATTTAATTGATAATTATGCAATTCGAATTAAATATGGAGAATGTGGCTTTAATAAATTACAGAAGTATTATACTTGGGATAAAAGGGTTGAGCAAATGAATCAAGTATATATTAAACTGAAGAAGGAGAATGAGTAGTGGTAGGTGTATGTATTAAATATTTTCATGAAAATTATGGTGGAATGTTGCAGGCATATGCAACAATTTCAATGTTAGAAGAAAGAAATATTCAATATGAATTGATTCAGTATAAAAAAAAATATTCAATTATAGGAATGCTTAAATCTGTTCCAAGATTATTTAATGGGGTATTGCTGAATGATAAGTACGAAGCATTTTTGAAAAATAAGGGAAAGAAGAAACATCTTGATTTTGCAGAAAATGATAATGTTAGAAAGCAGGCTTTTGAAGTTTTTAGAACTAGACATTTTACACAGTTATCTCCTGTTTTTACAGGATATAACGAATTGAAATCTGGAGCACAACGTTATTCTGCTGTGATAACAGGAAGTGATCAGTTGTGGTCGCCAGCGGGCTTACCGACAAATTATTATAATCTTATGTTTGTACCAGATAATATTAAAAAAATTTCGTATGCTTCGAGTTTTGGTGTTAAAAATATTCCTTGGTATCAAAAGAATAGAACTGCTAAATTTTTAAATAGGATAGAATATATCAGTATGAGGGAAAATAGAGGCAGTGAGATTGTAAAAGAATTAACTGGAAAATCAGTTCCTACAATATTAGATCCCGTATTTATGTTTGATAAGTTGGGATGGGAAAATTTGGTTTCAGAAAATAGAGAAATAGAAGATTCTTATATTTTTGCATATTTTTTAGGGAATAATACTGAATATAGGAAAGTAGTTAAAGCAGTAGCTCAAAAATTTGGATGTAAAATAGTAACGTTGAGACATTTAGACCAATATGTAGAGGCGGATGAAGATTTTGGAGATATAGCTCCATATGATGTTGGTCCAGATAGATTTTTGAATTTTATTAGAAATGCTAAATATGTATGTACGGATTCATTTCATGGGGCTTGCTTTTCTATTATTCACAAAAAACAATTTGTAGTATTTAATCGGTATGGTGAAAATTCTAAGTATTCAAAAAATTCAAGAATAGATACGTTATGTAATAATTTGGGTTTACAGAATCGCCGTTATGAAAAGGGAAATGATTTAGGTACTCAATTAGAGCAGAAAATTCATTATGAGGAAGTAGAAACAAAACTCGCTAATTTAAAAGAAAAGACAAATGTATATTTAAATGAAGCATTTAAATATTTAGAGTAGAGTATATAGGAGATGAGATAATGGATAGAGAAACTCCCGTAAAAATATTAGTTACTGCACCCTTAGGAGTGGGTGGAATAAGTAATATGATGATAAATATTCAAAAGCATTTAGATAGAGATAAAATTAATTTTGATTATCTGGTTTTTCATGATCGAAAAGAAGCAATGGAAGACGTAGTTTTAAATATGGGAAGTAATAAATATATAGCTTCGGTTGATGATGTTAAATTTGGATTTTGTAGAAGAATTTTACGGATAAATAAAATTCGGAAAGTATGTAAGGCGAATGATATTAAAATTCTTCATTATAATGCAGATAGTCCAGCTGATTTGACAAATATTTTGGGGGCAAAGTTAGGCGGAGTTAAATTTGTTACTATACATAGTCATAATGCAGGTTATGGGACAGCTGGAAAAGGTATTAAAATATTAAGTAAAATATTAAAACCATTTATGCCTAAATTATGTGATAATTATTGGGCATGCTCTAATTTGGCAGCCCAATTTTTATTTCCTAAATCTATAATAGAAAAGAAACGATATTCAGTTTTACCAAACGGAATAGAGTTAGATAAATATGATTATAATCCTCAAATTAGAGGAGAATTGCGAAAAAAAATGGGGCTTGATAAAAAATTTGTTATAGGACATGTTGGAAGATTTTCAGATCAAAAAAATCATACTTTTTTGTTAGATATATTTAAAGCAGTACATCAAAAAGAGAGCAAAGCCATATTGCTTTTATTTGGTGTAGGAGAATTGATGGAAGATATGAAGAAAAAGGCTAAATTTCTTGGTATAGATAAGTATGTGATTTTTTATGGTGCCTCTAATGAAATGGAGAAGATGTGGCAGGTAATGGATGTTTTTGTAATGCCATCATTACATGAAGGACTACCAGTAACCGGAATAGAGGCTCAGGCAAGTGGTTTACCATGTATTTTTTCAGAGAATATTACAAAAGAAGTTGATGTTAGTCATAAGTCACAGTTTTTATCATTAGTGGTGTGCATCCCGTCAAGTAGACAATTAAAAAAATATAAAATTTTTGTGTTG
>ENA-ORNZ01001387-ORNZ01001387.1-human-gut-metagenome-genome-assembly--contig:-NODE-1387-length-22367-cov-24.470285_pt1 | contig 22367 bp, 25 predicted proteins | sample MGYA00242124_ERZ509040 | MGnify/ENA primary metagenome ERZ509040 (study PRJEB26280, sample SAMEA2338733) | human gut metagenome | biome: human gut; feature: human-associated habitat; material: faeces... | reverse complement strand
CGCTAGACTTAGGATCTAGTGGGAGACCGTGCAGGTTCGATTCCTGTCATCCGCATTTTTAAAGGAAGGTTATTGCCCGGCAGTAACCTTCCTTTTTTATTTCTTTTTGTATTCCTTTTTTATTTCTTTGTTCACCAGATATCTACCGGATCAAAACAATCCGTCTCACCGCTCTGTCACATGTGTGAAAACGTAAAGAAACAGCATAATTCCTGTAACCTTGGAATTGTGCTGTTTCTTTCATGAGCGTGCGGGGATTCGAACCCCGGACAACTTGATTAAAAGTCAAGTGCTCTACCACCTGAGCTACACACCCGTATAACTGGGCTAGTTGGATTCGAACCAACGAATGCAGGAGTCAAAGTCCTGTGCCTTACCGCTTGGCGATAGCCCAATAATATCTTTCCTATAGAAAAAAAGAAAGGTGGGTAATGGGACTCGAACCCATGATATCCAGAACCACAATCTGGCGCGCTAACCAACTGCACCATACCCACCATATATGACTTATCGAACTATTTGCGTCCAACTAAGTACCGCTTTATTAAATTTTCTGTGGTTCTAACGAGCCTGGGGGGATTCGAACCCTCGACCTACGGCTTAGAAGGCCGTTGCTCTATCCAGCTGAGCTACAGACTCATAAGACAGCTCCTTAGAACTATGCTTTCTTAAAACCGGATTTATGGCTTTAAGAAAGCGGGTGATGGGAATCGAACCCACGTATCTAGCTTGGAAGGCTAGTGTTCTACCATTGAACTACACCCGCATGACATATCGGGGTGACAGGATTCGAACCTGCGACCTCCTGGTCCCAAACCAGGCGCTCTAGCCAAGCTGAGCCACACCCCGAAGGTATTTTGTTTTGTGTCTTTTAAGTTGTTTCCCCGTGACACAAGAGTTATTATATCCGAACATGTCCAACTTGTCAACAACTTTTTTCAACTTTTTTCATTTTCCTTCTTTTTTTATTTTAAATGTATTTTAGCTCGAATCTTGGGCTATTTCCGTCCTGCACTTCCATGATCATATAGGACGCTTTTCTGCCCGTCTGACGCGGATATGCAATGCTTCCGGGGTTCAGTATCGTAACCCCGTCTTCCTGTGAAAGCGCAGGGCGATGGGTGTGTCCATACATCGCGATATCCACACCTCGTCCCTTTGCTTCTTCTTTTAAACGGTTTTCATTCATGGATACATAATAGTAATGACCATGTGTAATAAAAATATGGCTGCCACCTACAAAAAATTCTTCTTCTCTTGGAAGCTCACTGAAAAAATCATTATTTCCTGCCACGACATGAACCGGACAGTCCGCAATTGCTTCAATATAATCCTCTCCACCTTCCACATCGCCAAGGTGAATCAAAAGATCCAGCGGTTGCTCTTTCTCAATCACACGCTCAAGATTTCTATGTGAACCATGGGTATCACTCACGATTAATGCTTTCATCCGTTTTCCTCACATTTGTTACTTCAATGTTTCTTCTAAGACAGCTCTTATTTTTCTCAAGCCCTCTCCTCTGTGGCTCAATTCATTTTTCTTCTCCGGCGACAGCTGTGCACTGGTACATCCATATTCCGGAAGATAAAAAACAGGATCATATCCAAAACCATTCTCACCTGCAATTTCATGCCCTATGATCCCTTCCATAGTTCCTCTCACCACTTCTTTCCTTCCATCCGGCAGTGCTGCGGCAATGGCACATACGAACCGTGCTGTCCGCTCTTCGTCCGGCACCCCGGCAAGACGATCAAGAATCACTTGATTTTTAATATCGTAAGAAGTATCTTCTCCCAAATATCTCGCAGAATAGATTCCCGGTTCTCCTCCGAGATAGTCAATCTCCAGCCCCGAATCATCTGCCAATACAATTGCATCCTTGTATTCCGGCATTGCTAACGCAATCTTTGATATTTCTCCCGCTTTGATCTGCGCATTTTCTTCAAATGTAGCGCCATCCTCCACAACATCCGCCTGAATACCGGCTTCCTTCTGGGAGAGGATTTCCATTCCGAGATCCGCCAGTATCATGCGGATTTCTTTCATTTTATGTTCATTTCCCGTTGCAAATATAAGCTTTTTCATTCTACCTCTCCTTTTCTCTTCTCGGCGGTTTCGGTCCCAGAAACTGATAAAAATACGTTTTCAGCATTCCATTATATATTTTCCGGTTTTTATCTGCCTTTCTTCCAAAATACCGCTCTGCTTCTTCGTAGGATGTAATCATATAAGCAGACCATGAGTCAAGCGCCGCAAAGCTTCTTCCGAACGCATGATAAAGCTCCGGAAGATCTTTCTTATCTTCCAGACGCTCCCCGTACGGTGGGTTCGTAATAATGAATCCATATTTCTTCGGATGGCTTAGATCCTTTACATTTCGCTCCTGAAAATGAATCAGATGATCTACGCCTGCCTCTCTGGCATTCCTTCTTGCAACCTTAATTACAGAGCCATCCAGATCGTATCCTTGAATATCAACTTCTATATCATCTCTGATCAAATCATTTGCCTCGTCTGCCACGTCATACCATAGCTTCTTCGGTATCACGTTGATCCACTCCTCCGCTGTAAATGTGCGGTTTATCCCCGGAGCAATATTTGCCGCCATCATGGCAGCTTCAATCGGAAATGTGCCACTTCCGCAGAATGGGTCTACCAGCACGCGGTCTTTTTTCCACGGAGTTAACATAATAAGAGCCGCAGCAAGCGTCTCGGTGATCGGCGCTTTACCGGACACTTCACGATAGCCTCTCTTATGAAGAGAGACCCCGGATGTATCAATTCCGACCGTCACAACATCTTTCATCAAAAATACGCGCACCGGATAAGCCGCTCCATCTTCCGGGAACCATTCAATCTTGTATTTCTCTGACAATCTTCTTACCATTGCCTTTTTCATGATTGACTGAATATCCGACGGGCTGAATAATTTGCTCTTTACCGAAGCAGCTTTTGCCACCCAGAATTTGCCGTTCTTTGGAATAAATTCTTCCCACGGAAGTGCCCTTGTCTTCTCAAACAGCTCTTCAAAAGTCACCGCCCGAAAGCTTCCTACTTTCACCAGAATCCGCTCTGCAGTACGAAGGAAGATATTTGCCCGGCAAATAGCATCCTCATCTCCGTAGAACGTAACTCTTCCGTCCTCTACCGCTGATATTTCATAACCAAGATCAACGATCTCTCTCTTCAAAACAGCCTCCAGACCAAAATGGCAAGGGGCTATCAATTCTATTTTTCTCATACAATTCTCCATTTATGTAATTTCCAGTCTTCTCCTCTATCTTACTTACTGACTTCCCCGTTTGTCAAGGAAAAAGACGTGTGAACCCGCCACACGCCTTTCTTCCGAAGTAATGCTTAGTATTTGCTGTTTTCGCTGCCTGCATTGGAAGCATTTTTGCTATAAGAATTTCTGTCAGACGCATTTTTGTCAGATGCATTTCTGTTTGCAGAGTTCTTATCCATTGCATTTCTGTTTGCAGAATTCTTGTCAGCTTTGTTCTGATTAGATGAATTGTAGTTCTTAGCCATGTCAAATCCTCCTATTTCTTTTTCGTTACGAGGATAGTATGTCCGTCCACAATATCTTTTATGTATTCGCCCACACATTTTCTAAATTATCACATTTCACAAGATCAGGACATTCTCCTTGAACCAACGTATAAATGGGCGGTTTTGCTTCATACTTTTTAATGAAAGTCTCCAATTTCCCGACCATCTTCTCCTGATCCGACGGCAATTTCCCTCTGACACGAATCTGGAGATAATCGTGAAATCCTTCATATTTAACCGGGATGTTCAGTTGTTCAAGCAGCCTTTTCTCTTCCCGCAGTGATTCCAGTTCGTCCGCCGGCACATAATTTCCGTTTTCAATCTCTCTATATAACGGAACTTCCCGATGAATAAACATGGAAAAATTTACCACATGCGCAGGATGCGTCTGATTTAGAAATTGAGCCAGCGCATCTGCATTCTCCCGTCCGCGCCCTCGTCCTGCCACTCCCGTCATGATATGCGCGTCATAGATAAGTCCTGCAGCCTGCAGCCGCTCTATGGCCTCATACGCCTCGGAAACGGTATGGTCTTTCTTCATAAATGTCAAAACATCCTCCAGACCGCTCTCAATCCCCAGATATAAATGTCTCACTCCGTACTCTGCCAGACGTTTCAGTTCTTGTTCTGATTTCTGCAAAATACTTGTGACCGTCGCATCCATATTGATTGTCCTGCAGTCCGGGAAATACGACTGAATCCGTTCCAGAATCCAAAACAATCGTTCCGTCTTAAGTCCAAATGCATTGCCGTCGCCAAGGAAAATCTTTGTCGGACTTCCTCCTATGTCTTTCACCCGCTTTAATTCCTCTTCTATCTTTTCCGCAGGAAGTTCCCTATACCGAAGATGCCGGAACAGATTACAAAACTTACATTGATTATATGGACACCCTACGGTAACAGGAAGCATAAACGAAGAATGTTCCATCGGTGCTCTGCAAATCTGACCTTCATAATTCATAGTTTCCCCTCCTTATCACTTTCTATAAATCATTTTATCACAAGTGTTAGAATCTGAAAATTTTTTAATTTTTAACTTGCTTTTTAATTCTCCCTATATTATACTTAGTCTTGTAGAAAGAGCACTTTCTACAACCCCTTATTAATTATTTATACTCCCCTCAAAAGACCGATGGCTCCCCCATCGGTCTTTTACTTTATGCAATAGTAACTATCGAAGTATTTTCATTATAAAAACGGACAGATTTTTTCTGCCCGTTTCTATTATCTTTTCCTATTATTTACGATACGAATTATAAACATTATTACAAATACCGGTATGATGATCGGCGCTAATATGCTGATAATTCCACCGATCACGCCTACGACTACCATTACAATTCCAATAATTCCCAATATAAGAAGAAGCTTTTTCCACCAACTGTCAAAACCGAATACATGGATTTGTGCATTTTGCTCCTGATTCTTCTTTTCTTTTCCCGATGCACGTTTTGCTTCATAAGAAGTATTTGTCTTCGCAAACTCTTCATTATCCGAAGCTCCGAGAATTGTCTTGGCGATAATCCACGGGTCGCCCAGTTCTGAAACAACCTCCTGCTCGCTTCTTCCTGGTGCTACTTCGCCATCGATATACTGGCTGTAATAATCAATCTGGTCTTGAACGGCGGAAACACTTATTTTCCCGCTCAGCTCTCTTTGCAATTTCTGTAAAAATTCGTATTTTGTCATTCATTTTCCCCTTAATTATACTTCAAATATAAGATCTCCGTAGGAAGGCATCGGCCACGCTTCTTTATCTACGATCATTTCGAGTTCATCGATCGGTGTACGAAGCTCTGCCATTGCCGGAGTTACTTCAAAATAATAGTATTCTGCCTGTTCTTTTCCTTCTGCCATCAAAGCTGCCTGATCAGCGACTTTCACCAGAGCGTCCAATGCTTTCTTAGCTTTTTCCAAAAGCATTGTAACTTCCCCGAGAAGCTGCACCTGTACGACAGCTTCTGCACCTGCATTTTTCACTGCTACTACTGTATCTGCCAATTCCTTCGTATACTTAATGACAGCAGGAATAAACTGTTTGCTCGCCATATCGATCATCGTACGAGCTTCAATATTAATAGCTTTCGCATAATTTTCGTATTTAATCTCTGCACGGGATCGAAGTTCCGCCTCTGTAAATACTCCGAACTCTTCAAACATAGAAATCGTTGAAGGAAGTACAAGCGCCGGAATTGCTTCCACCATAGAACGAATATTAGGAAGTCCTCTTCTCTCAGCCTCTTCTACCCATTCCTCTGAATATCCATTTCCATTAAAGATGATCCGCTGATGCTCTGTGGCATATTTTTTAATAAGATCGTGAAGCGCCATCTCAAAATCGTCTGCTGCTTCAAGGATATCGCAGGCTTCCTTAAATGCTTCTGCCACAATCGTATTAAGTACAACATTCGGTCCTGCCACAGAATCTCTGGAACCAACCATACGGAATTCAAATTTATTTCCCGTAAATGCAAGCGGCGAAGTACGGTTTCTGTCCGTCGCATCTTTCGCGAAATCAGGAAGTGTACGAACACCGGTCTTCAGCTTGCCGCCTTTAATGCTTCGCGTAGCCTCTCCGGTATCTACAAGCTGCTCCATTACATCTTCTAACTGGTCTCCCAGGAATACGGAAATAATTGCCGGCGGCGCTTCATCCGCGCCAAGTCGGTGATCATTTCCCGGGTCTGCTGCTGATTCACGCAGGAGTTCTGCATGATCATCCACTGCTTTCAGTACGCAGGTAAGTACAAGCAAAAACTGTACGTTTTCATGCGGTGTCTTTCCCGGCTCAAGAAGGTTTTTTCCATCGTCTGTAATCAAAGACCAGTTATCGTGCTTACCGGAGCCATTTACCCCTGCAAACGGCTTCTCATGAAGAAGACACTTTAACCCGTGCTGGTGCGCCACTCTCTTTAACGTCTGCATAACTAAATGGTTATGATCGACAGCCACATTCGCTTCCGCATAAATCGGAGCCAGTTCATGCTGTGCCGGAGCTACTTCATTGTGCTGTGTCTTCGCAGATACTCCAACCTTCCAGAGTTCTACATTAACATCTTTCATAAATCCGGCAATTCTCTGACGAATCGTACCAAAATAATGATCGTCCAGCTCCTGGCCTTTCGGCGGCATTGCTCCAAAGAGCGTGCGTCCCGCATAGATCAGATCTTTTCTCTCGCGGAATTTTTTGGCATCGATCAGGAAATATTCCTGTTCCGCTCCCACAGAAGGAGTTACTTTCTGAGATGTTGTATTTCCAAACAAACGGATCAGTCTCAACGCCTGTTCATTGATTGCCTGCATAGAGCGAAGAAGCGGTGTCTTCTGATCTAATGCTTCGCCTGTGTAAGAACAAAAGGCTGTCGGAATACAAAGCGTCGCTCCTGCCGCATCATGTCTTACAAATGCCGGCGAAGTACAATCCCACGCTGTATAGCCTCTCGCCTCAAAAGTTGCCCGCAAACCGCCTGATGGGAAAGAGGACGCATCGGACTCTCCTTTGATCAGTTCCTTTCCCGAAAATGTCATTAATACCTTACCACTCGGAAGCGGTGCGGATATGAAGGAATCGTGTTTTTCTGCCGTAGCTCCTGTAAGAGGCTGAAACCAGTGCGTATAATGGGTAGCTCCTTTCTCGATCGCCCATTCTTTCATCTCATGGGCAATCACATCTGCGGTGGCTAGATCCAGTTCTTTTCCTTCTTTGATGATCTCCTTAAGATCTTTATATATTTTCTTCGGAAGGCGTTCCTGCATAACAGTATCATTGAATACATCCTCGCCAAAAATATCTGCTACATTGAATACTTCACTCATGCTGCTTTCGTTCCTTTCTTTACTCTGATGTAATTTCCCCATATCATATTCTCACAACAAACCAACTAAAATTAGAAAAAGGCCTTCCAACGTCTAATTGGAACGCCTTTATCATTAACGCTTATTCTGCTTTTCCAACAGAACCAAATAATTCCATTTTCTCTTTTACAGTCTGCATAATTGCTTCTGCGCCTGGTTTTAATAATTTACGAGGATCGTATCCTTTTCCTTCCAGATCTTTTCCAGCCTCGATATATTTACGTGTAGCATCTGCAAACGATAACTGACACTCTGTGTTAACGTTGATCTTGGCAACACCGAGATCGATTGCTTTCTTGATCATATCTTCCGGAATTCCTGTACCACCGTGAAGTACCAGTGGAAGTTCTCCTGTTAATTTCTGGATTGCATCAAGAGTCTCGAAGCTTAAACCAGCCCAGTTTGCAGGATATTTACCGTGAATGTTACCGATACCTGCTGCAAGCATATCTACGCCAAGATCAGCGATCATCTTACATTCCTGTGGATCTGCACACTCGCCCTGTCCAACAACTCCGTCTTCTTCTCCTCCGATAGAACCAACTTCTGCTTCCAGAGACATTCCTTTTTCTCTGCAGATAGCGATCAGCTCTTTTGTCTTAGCAACGTTCTCTTCGATTGGATAATGAGATCCATCAAACATGATAGAAGAGAATCCAGCTTCGATACATTTCTGACATCCTTCGTATGTACCATGATCAAGATGTAATGCTACCGGTACTGTGATACCAAGCTCGTCGATCATAGCATCTACCATAGCTGCTACTGTCTTGAATCCTGTCATATATTTTCCTGCGCCCTCAGATACACCTAAGATTACAGGTGATTTGCACTCTTCTGCTGTGAGAAGGATGCTTTTTGTCCACTCGAGGTTATTGATGTTGAACTGGCCTACTGCATAGTGACCTGCCACTGCCTTTTCAAGCATTTCTTTTGCTGATACTAACATAATTCTAATTCCTCCAATTCCGCCGATTGTGTTTTTTTCAACACTGTCCGGTCATATTAATGTCGCTTTTTTTATTATAAAGCATTCGCGAAGAAAAAACAAGAAAAAATGGCTGAGATGCATTTCCCAGCCATTTGAAGTCATCATGATACTATTTCTTTGTGTTCCATATGTAAATATTTCTCTCTTGTAGCCATGCCGCCGCGAATATGGCGCTCTGACTTATTGCGATCCAACACTTTGCGTGCTTCTCCTGCAAGAGAGGGATTGATGCGCACAAGGCGATCGGTTACGTCTTTATGTATGGTCGTTATTATTAGGAATGGTTTCATTGTTGTGATTGGATTCGTCGTCTATCAGGATTGTTTCATCCAAACCCAAATCTCCCAGAAGACGAAGGTAAATATCAACATTGCCTTCTTTATCCACTTCAATCTTTTGAATCAGTTTTTTTAGCTGTATGTTTGTCATCTGACGAACATCCGTGATATCTTCGATTGTTTTGAATGTGTTATTCAAAATCGCTTCCAGCTGTTCCCCTTTGGTCAGATGATAAGAAACCATCTTAAGTTCATTTTCCAGACGCTCGATTTCCTGCCGCATGCCACCGATTTTTTCATTCAATTCCTCTCGGGTAATCAGATCATCGGTGTACATGTCCATATATTTCTGTCTAGTCTTTTGAAGTTTAGCGAGCTGTGCAGTCAACTCTTTCTCATATTCCAGGTTTTCGTCCTTTGCTTTGTAAACACGCTGGAATTCACTGACTACGTGATTGATCACCTTTTTCTTCTGCTTCAATACTTCCGCAAAGTATTCCTGCAGAACTTCAATTAGTTCTTCCTCATCCACCGTCACTGCATTTGGACAACTATCTGCTCCACGTCCATTATGCCCGGAACAAACCCAGCGGACATAAGTGTTCTTATAAGTCCGAACTGTCCGACGGAAGGACCAACCACATTCCTTGCATTTAATCAATGTTGAAAAAAGATATTTATTACTTTGACGCTCATGTTTCATATTGAAAGACGCATGCCGGGAATGAAGGATTTCTCCTGCCTTTTCAAATGTCTGCTCATCAATGATCCGCAGTTCCGGCCGCTCCACAACCATCCACTCCGTCTCATCTTTATCCGCTCTCCGGCCTGTCAGGAAGTCTGTCACTTCCTGCTTTCCATTGATGACTTTTCCTGTATATATCTCATTTGTCAGAATCCGGCAAATAGCATTCTGGCTCCACTTACAGTTACGTTTCGTAGTCAGTCCTTTTTCATTCAGCATATTGGCAATCTTCGCAGCACCATAGCCTTCTTCCGTATACCACTGATAAATCTGGCGAATCACTTTCGCTTCTTCCTCGTTGATGGCAAGATTAAAGTAATCACCAATGGTCTTATCATATCCGTACACGATATTCGGGACACGTCCCTTTTCAGCGTTCATTTTCTTACCGAATTTCACACGCTTGGAAGTATTTGCACTTTCCTCCTGGGCAAGAGCACCGAAAATAGTCAGAACAAATTCACTATTTCCCATACTGGTCATGTTGGCGGTGAGGAACTGGGTTTCAATGCCTAATGCCTTCAGTTTTCGAATGTTTTGCAAAAGATCCACTGTATTTCTGGCAAAACGAGAGATGTCCTTTACCACGACCATATCAAAGAGACCGTGTTCAGCATCGGACATCATACGGAGAAATTCTTTTCGATTTTTTATTTTAGTTCCGGAAATACCCTCGTCTGCATATAATCTTACTAGGGTGTCACCGGTACGTTTGGTGTATTCAGAGAAGAATTCTTTCTGGGCTTCCAGGCTGTTGAGCTGGTCGGTTTTGTCGGTGGAAACACGACAATAAGCTGCTATGTTCATTTAGGACGACCTTTCTGTTATATTTATATCATTCTGTTATGACTATATTACAATTTTCTATTATACGAAATACAAGGTGCTCTTGACATTATTCAGAAACACTTTTTCTTTTAAACATATTTATGATCCTGATAACAAACGATTTTTGCTACATCATTTTCATTAAAATGTAATTTACATTCAACTCAAGTTTGATACTAATCATTTTCGGAAAATGCTTTACTAATTTTACTAAAAAGCATATTTTCAATTACTTCTTGAACCTTATATTTTATAGTTCTTGCATTTTCATCTTTGATATTTATTAATGGACTAACTTCTGCATAAACCTCTTCTGGAGTAAACTCATCTTGATATTCGTTATATCTATTATTAATTTCATTCATAGTTATTTTATAAATGCTATCACCCATAAAATCTTTAAAATGTATGAATTTATCAATACGATAAAATATTGGTAATCCCAGATACTTCTTCATTTCATCTTTTGAATTAAAATTTGAAGTTAATATTATAATCGTTCCAGATATATCAACCTCATAAGAAGCATCTATAAATATTGTATTATCAAATAGCGTATAAAAAGCCGAATAAAAATATTCTGGACATTTATCAATTTCATCCATGAATATTAAGTTAGATTCTCTTTCTAGCAAATCATACCCTAAAGATTTTCTATTTGGTCTTTCACCAAAAAAATAATCTGAATAATTATTATTCTTGAACATTGATAAATGCTTTTCTAACCATTTCCCTTCAAAAAAATATTTAGAAATTTCACGTACTAATTCCGTTTTCCCTAAACTACTATTTCCATATAGCATGATTACATAAGGCTTTTTTCGTTCCGCTTTTGTTAAGTACCACATACTTTTACTAATCTCTTCTATTGCAGTATCTTGTCCAATTATTTTTTCTCCAATTTTCTTCATATTTGTCACAAAATTCTCTGCATCTTTAGTAATGCTATATTTCTCACATTTTTTATCACATTCAATTCGTCTTTGTGAACTTAATTGTTCAATATACTCCTTCAAAACACTTGGTGGATTATGAACAAATATCTCTGCATCCTCTGATGTTAATTCCTCAATCAATCCACCCAATCTATCATGCGCCTGTTCTGTAATCCCATGATAATGTTCATTTTTAACTATCAAAATATCTGCTTTATCATCATCATCAAACGGAATTCTGTTATTACGTCTCTGATCAGATAACTGAACTAATTCCATAAATGATTTTATTTCATAATAATCATCTTCCTTAGGAATAATATTGCTAAAAAATGCTTTCGATCCGTTTATTATATGATATTTTCTACCCATTTTCCTCTCCCAATGGTACACATGCATATACCACATCATATAACTTTATAGTATCCTCCGAGTTATTTTTCATTTCGAATTTCTCTTCAGCCATTACATTATCTGTTCTTTTTAAGGGATATATATCTGCCAATGTGTTTTTTTCATTTGCTCCATTAAGCAATTGTTCCATTTGAGAAATCTGGTCTACAAAATCAAATCTCCTCTTATCAAATTCACCTATTTCAACACAATATAAATCCATTTGCGTGACTAATAAGTCATTTCGTTTATAATTACTCACAAATGCAGTATTATTAAAACGGACATACTCTTTTTCATTGATTTTATATGTATCATACCCATCATAACTATCCATCACCGCCTTAAACTCCTTAGAATCTAGCCCCTCAACTCCTCCTTTAACAATTTTTAGATATCCACCTGCCACACGGAAACTTGTTGAAGAATTTTCTATATCATAAATCTGTGTTTTAGAGATATGCTTTAATAATGGTTTTAATTTTTCAAATTCTGAAATTTCTGTTGATGTAATAGTTGTAGTACTATCTCGACGAATTGCATATTTTAAAGCCAACTCACCAGAAATCAAAAAAGACAAACGCTGAAAAAAAGGTACCGCCAATTTAATCTTAGCATTTGCATCTATTTCAACATCTCCTTCAATAGAAGTCGATAAATCAATTTGGGTTTGTTTCGTTCCTTTATTTCTTTCTTGTAATGTATTCCTAATCGTTTCTTTATCAAAATATATTATTTTATTTATTGCATTTTGTTTACCCATTTACTGTCTTTCTCCTATTACTAACAACTTCTCAATTGTTTATTTGAAAATTTCTCTCCATTTTCATCTTCCCATGTTGAAAGAATTTCAAATTTGGGTGAAGAACCTCCATGCATTACTACATGCTCTTCAAAGCTATTTCCTGGTTCAAGATACTCGAAAGGCATCTTATCTTTCATAACGATTACGTTATGTTCCTCTGGAATGATAGCTTCAATGTTATATGCAGTTGCATTACCAGAGTTCCACACCTTCAATTTGTAACTCCCTTTAGAAATCTTAATAACTCTTGCTTCTATTATCGCTTTCTTTTCCTCGTTTTCTGCTGCCTGAATTTTTTCTAATTCATGTTTTTTCAATGCCAATTTATACTCTTTAAGTTTTTCTTCCACTTCTGATAATTGAACTTGCACTTTCATCGTATCATTGGATCGTTTCAGTGCGATAAGTGAAACAATGAAGGCTGCTATTGGCATAATGTAAATTGCTATATCTTTTATGATTTCCTTTGCAACATTCCAATAGTTAATCATTTCTGGATTCATCTGTATACTACCTCCATTTCTTTAGTGCTTTTGCCAATTCTTTTTCAAACTCCTTTACTGCTTCATTTTTAATATCTTTAATATTAGCATTAATAACTTCTTGATTAACTTCTAATAGTTCAGCTTTCGTGAAAATCATCCCACAATCTGAACACTTTACTTTTGTTTCATCAGGTGCCTCTTTCAATTCACATGTAATCTCATCTAATGTTGAGAACTGATCATTTCCACAAACATCACAAAATAATGTTACATTTCTACTTAAGTCTTTCATTTATTTTCCTCATTTAATCTTTGAATCTCTGTGCAATTTCCTCCGGCAAATACTTCGCCAGTTCTTCCACCAACTCATACACCTTCGTTCCCGGTGCAATCTCCGTTGGTGTTTTACCTCCTCCATCTTTTATAATTCGCTTCGCATATCGAATCGCCAACTTCGGATTCCCTTTTTCCATCAGAATATCAAAAATATTCTCCATCCGCTTCTGATACTTTCCGATCCCCAATTCCATGAACTTATCATTCAAGAATGAACTATACTCTGAACGGTGATTATTTGCTGTGTAATACGCAAAATGAAGCAGAAACCAGAACTCAATACATTCGTTGCTCCATGCGGTATGATACTGTAAATCTGGATTTTCCTTATTTAACTGTTCGGCCCGATGTACGACACCATTGAAATCACCTGGCAGGAAACTGTCTTTATCATAAACGCACCATATCTGCCCTTTTTTGATTTTATTTTTCTTAACATATCGTTCTGCCATCCCGATTACCCGCATGGTTTCTGCTTGGCATGGTTCAATCTCAATCAGTACCATATCCCGGTAGACAGGGTTGTCCTCGATTAATTTCTTGAACCCTTCAAAGTATCGAGGCTCTGTCTGCTGACCCTCACAGAAGATATAGTAACGATACTCCTTCATTTCCATGTATTCTTGGCGACGTCTTTTCTTCCATGATTCCATTCCGGCTTTCTTAGGCATTGACAGTCCCCCAATCTATGATTCTTCTGAGGTATGGATCAGCACCATATTTTCCCTCCAGATACTGCTTGTCAAACTTTGCATCTTTACGAACAGATTCTCCTTTATTGTTCTTAAATTCAACCAGAGAATACAGCTTGGAGTTCTGGCTGTTTCCTTTCGCCACAAACCAGATTTCGTCTCTGCGGAACACTTCGCTGTTCATTGTTGACAAATCATGAGATGTAAAGATCAGCTGAGCGCCTTTACGATTCACTTCCATATCGTTATACAACATAATAATATGGCGAAGTAATGCTGGATGAATTTTTGCATCCAATTCATCAATGACTAAAGTTGTTCCATCAATCAGACTTCCCGCAATAAACGGAAGCAATCCAAACAGTTTTTTTGTACCACTGGACTCATCTGACAGGTTAAGCTCTGTTTCATAGCCATCTACTTCATGTTTTGTAAATACTTCTATCCGATCATGTTCTTTTTCTTCCACACGAAAATCCAGAATATCCAGATCCATTTCCTGAATCATTTTAAGGACAAGATCCTTAACATCATCAGAATTAGCAATCGCCATACGCAACTCCTGCATCGGATTTCCGTAATTCATAAAATCAATTCCAAATTCAAACCAATCCAGCACATCATTTACGACTTCATTTTTCCGATAAGTAATCCCAAGATAGGAGAGTAACGGAAGTGTATCCGATAACTCGTCACTTATTTTCAATCTGGAAAAAGTGCCTTTCAGAATAATTCCCTCATCGCCTCTCTCAAAAAGTGCTGATCTTCTACCGGTATCTAACTTTACACGATCCAGACGTTCATATAAAACCACATCGCGTTTTATATTTAAAATATAGCGGTACTCAGCCAGCTCCGTTCTGAAAAACACCTCAAATTCCGTAGGTTCTTCTTTTTCCTTTTCTGAAAAAGCGAATGGCTCAATAACCAATTTTTTACGAGGTATTACACGATCTTCATTATCACTGGTTGCATATAATGGTCGAAGCACCTTTAATGATAAACTATGCAAAGCTTCAAGGACATTTGATTTGCCACCACCATTCGGTCCGTAAATAGCTGACACCGGCAAATACAACTCGCCATCTCTATCCTTGATGATCCGATCTTCATGTTCAGAAATGGCGGCAGCTTGCATATCAAACGTTGCCTCGTCTCGTATACTTTTAAAATTCTTAACTGTAAATTGGCACAACATAATAGTTACCTCCAAATTCCACACTACTTTCACTATCTATTATATTCCATTTTCATATTTTGTAAACAATATTTGCGATAAAATCTCATATTTTTGTTTGTAATTTACAAGAAAGGAGATTCCACGCACCATTTACGCAGAACCTTTACGCAGAATCCCCCTCATCACACTCCGTCTCCCGGTCAACCTGATCCGCCGCAGCCTGAATCGCTCTTTCGACCTTTTCTGAATTGGCATCTATTAATATTTTTAGTATGTAATCGGCGGTTGCTGCCGCTGAGTTCGGATTATGAAATCTATAATTTAGTTTTCTTTTCTGCATAGCGGAGCTTCCACCTCCTCCCTGCGGTTTTCTCTTTGTCCATAACTATGAGAAAATATATGAAAATAGTCCAAAAACATCCCTACATATATCCAAACCTTGAGGAAGCCTTATACAACATTTTCTGATTGAATTTCCAAATTCATAATCAACTCATAAAACTCTTTACCGAAAACAAAAACCTCTGTATCCATCAACTTTCAATAGATACAAAGGTTTCAACAATTTCAAATATTTAATTTTCTTATTTTCTAAAGCAAGATACGCCCATGTATTACAAAAACTCCATTTCATAGAATTTCAGCATACATTTTTCGGCATACTTGATGGGGATTTCGATTCCCCATACCCTCGATACAGACATCAGGGATGTCTACTGACTTTCACATAAATATAAACGCAGCAGTCGAAAATAGATTGTCAAAATATTTTTAACATCTCCATTTCATATAAGCAGACAGAATATACACAAAACAGCGTTTGGTGCTTTAATATTAATATCATTCATGTTCAATTTCTTTTATTCGAGAAATAGTTGTATTAATAATTATATTACTGCCATTCAATCTTCACTTCGTATTCACCTGTTGGACTTGCCAACATTCCACCAAGTACCGTTTCAGCATTACTTTTCGCAATATCCAAAACTCCTTTTTCAACAGCTCTATCAATCATTTTATCTTTCAATTCTTTTTGAGCATTATTTAGATCTTCCACGCTGATTGGATTAAAGATATTATTTGATTCATCTAATTTCTGAAAGGAATCATTATCAATATCTGCCCCAGTGATCTCTACTTTTGGTAATTTTACAATAATTGTATCTCCATTTTCTTCCACCTCTGCCTTAGTAAGATCTTTTATGCCGGCTTTTACAGTGCCATCATAGGATATAATAAAACTTTTTTCTGTAAATGGAATTTCCCAGTCTTTAAATTTTTTTGAATCTGATTTCGTCAATACATCTGTGCATAAATAACTTCCAGTATTAAGTTCTGCTGTTGCTTCTAGTTTTTCTTTGACCACTTCAACATTAGTGGTTGTTTCATGTTCACTCTTATCTGAAACATTATCCACAAAACGATTGTACAACAAATATCCAGCACCACACAGCAAAGCTACAACTAGAACAATTGATAATAATTTTATTGCTACTCCTTTAAATATATCTTTCATATCTCTTTTCTCCTTTTCTTTTGTAAATCCCAACTACAAAAACGCAGTAATTAAGCCAAATAAAGCAAACAAACAAATTACAATGCTAAAAATTATCAAAATTGCTTTACCTGTGCCTTTTAATTTCTTACTGCATATTAAAAAAACAATTCCGATAATAAACAAAACCACAAACAACATTAATGCAGACATATTTTCCCCTTCCGTATTTTTTGCAATACCCTTTATCTTTTCATAAGTATATTTTCACTATTAGTAATTTATTTTCAACACATAATCCACTTACTGTTCGCTTATTACAATAAGAGAATAAATGATTGAAAAGTATATGTAGAACTAAAAATCTATCTCATATTCCAAATACCTTCTGGACTCATTCTGGGTTTCATTTACTACAGTTGAATTTCCAGTACATTTCATTCCCTTTAGAACCGCATCAATTTTTATCGCCTCACTCTCTTTCAAGCCAGAAGAATTACTAAGCTTCAACATAAATTTCTGATGAAGCAACGGAGCATGCTCATTCATTCTCATTTCCACAAGACCATTTATACTTGGGTCATATTTCATATACTTCAACTTCGGTTTTGCCGGAGCATGTCCAGGGCATTCCATCTCTGCTGCAATTTCGACGGTTGAATACTTTTTATCTTCATAATGCTGTTCCGCAGCTACAGATGTGATCGACTTAGCAGTTACTTTTTTGCTTACCTTCTTTTCCGAAAATGATGTTTTTTCTTCTTTGTAGGTTACTTTGAAATGCTTTGCTCCAAGATCCTGTGCAATCCTTTGTAATTCACTGATGCGTACCTGTTTCAAATAACCAAAGTATTCATCCAAAGCAATATACTCATCTTTATTACTAGGATCCACATAATAAAACTCACTGTCACAATCCGGATAAAATGATAACCCGTATGAATCTATAGAATCTCGAAAAATATTTACGATATGAAGTCCTTTTTGATCAGACAGAAAACCAATCGAACCTCTACACACTTTGCTCTCCGTATACTTCTTATCTCTTTCAGTTATTCTTATTAACTTGGGCATAAGAAAATCGGAGTCATTCAATGTTTCTAAAAATATCGGTCGCAAAACTTTTAATTCGAGTTGACGTGCTTTTTCATCCGTCGTTTCCTTGAGTGTCTGTGCACCTTTTTTCATAACATTCCCAACATTTGTCGCTATTGAAGAAACATCCTCTAAATCAAATTTTCCGTCATCATTTTGATCAACTGCTTGAATTCCAATATTTTTCGATTTTTCTAATAAATCCTTTGTGCTCTTTCCTACACTTGAAACCAACTTTCCAAACTTTTTCTCCATCATTTTTAGACAACTACCGTTATCCTTTCCCCCTTCCAATTTCTTCTACACAAATTATACCATTTCACTTTACCGAAACAAAGTATATTATTTACAAATCCACAATTTGCGCATTAGAAAAGGCAATATTTCATTCTCCGCTTTCTATACAGATTCACTTTCGCTAAAATAAATACTAATCCATTTCAAACAATCCTACGTACAAAAGCACCAAATTCAATACAATCTTCTTCCTTGCTTTTTCAAATCCATATCATCAAAATCCCGCTTTTTCAAGCGCATTGTTAATCTGTGCTTCTGTATAACCATAATATCGCATCATTTCTGCGATTCCGCCTCGAGATTGTCCCGATGAATTTTGTTTTGCATATAACACTGCCTGTTCATCAAAATCCACATCCATATGATCAACTGCAAATGTAGCATCTTCCACACTAAAATAGTCAAATCCAACCAATACATCATTAATCAAATAATCCCGTGATACATGCCAGAAATTCTCTTCTTCATATGCCCGTATTACCGCATTTTTCTGACTATTCGTTAATTCTATGGTATATTCTTTTGTCTCTAATTCTGTATTACATGCAGTACATGATACTGCCTGAGTTCCTGGTGTTACAGTTCCGTCTCGATTTATTTTGTAATCTTTTGTTACCGTCCACTCTCCTGGCAGGTGATCTGCCATCGGGATTTCTTCCACCAAGCTTTTTTTACACCTTTTACAAGTAGTTTCCTTTTCTCCGACTGCAGTACATGTAGCTTCCTTTATTGTCGACCATGTATCTGGATCATGCCCCAGTTCCTTCCCTTTTGTTTCATGACATACAGAGCAAGTCTGTGGTTTTGTACATGTCGCATCACTCCATTTGTGTCCCAATGCTTCTCCCTCAGTTTTTCCACAAATAGTACAGATTTTCGGCTTTGTACATGTCGCTTCATTCCACCTGTGGTAACATGTATAGATTGCTATTACTCCTGCTATTGCTAATGAAATACCAACTAACGCGACTGTTATAACTGTTTTCTTTTTGTCCTTCATTTTCTACCTCTCCTTTTCTAATTGTTAGTTTCGTTTGACAACGTGGCAATCATTTGATTTGCCTTTTCAATCAGCTCACCTATTTCTGCCTTTTCTTGTCTCAATTTCTGAACCTGCCGTTCGAGAGCTGCTTTTAGCACAACGTTTGGTGCATCAATGATGACTGTGATTTCCTTAATAGTAAAGCCCAACTGCTGATAAAACTTAATCTGCGCAATTCTCAATTTAGCAGTGTCATCATAAAGTAAATGTCCATACTTATTTCGCCCCGTCGCAGCCACTAGCCCCGCCTTCTCATACCCTTGAATAGTTCTTCTGGACACCTCAAGTGTTTCACAAATTTCCCGCAACGTCATACATCTATACCTTTCCTTTCCAACCTATAACTGCACGCCACGTGCAGTCAAAGACTTTTTCCGGAAGAATTGACTATATTTTGCATTCTTCCATGAAAGGACAGGTTTTTTTCGCGAAAAATTAATTACACAAAAATAGGTATCTACATTTCATAAAAATGAATGTAAATACCTATAGCTTCAAATTTTAATTTTTTTCTATTTTTCTTATTTTACCACCCACAAAAACCGTTCTATTTTACCACTACCATATGTATCGTACTCTTACTTACTCCGAACTGCTTCGCCGTCTGCCGCACTGTCGCTTTATGTTCAATGATATAATGTGCGATTTCTACTGCCCTCTCCTCAATATAGTCCTTCATAGATAACCCCTGCATAGTTTGTTTTTACAATGTATGCAGGGAAAATTGTGAGTATGTATGGATTAACGGATCGGGAAAAAATCATCGAAAAGAAACGTTTTGCAATCGTCTACAAGACTTTCATCAGCAAGTAATGCCCGTAACAATTCTTTTGTTCTTGTTTCTTTCACTCCTAGCGCATTCATTAAATCACTCGCTTTGTACCATACATTAGGCTACATAAAGGTAAGGATTTTTTCATACTGCTCTTCTCGCTTTTTCCGTCGCTTTTTTCTATCGCTTTTTTCACAAAAGAAAGCGTCAGAACTATTCTATCCGGATCAAATCTTTCTTCAATCTCCGGTTCAACAAATCCCTCATCATTCCATACATTGAAAATATTAGAAACGCCACTTCCGGCACGCTCTCCTATGTTAATTAAGTTAAACATCTTCATAAGTGATTTATTTCGTGGATCAGATTCTCCGCCGACCATCTTAAACGACACTTTGATATCCATGTAAATCTTAATAAAAAGTGAATACTTCTAATCATCTGTTCAAGAAATCACTTTCCTTTACAGCTTCATATTTATCTAATTTTTATATTGCTCCCAAAGTTCCTGTTCTTTTTTCCTCTAAGAATTGCCATTCTTGTCTCGTATTCCGGAACACCAATATCCGCAATCATCGCCCACTCAAATCTTACTCTTATTCTAGCTTGCAACGTGTTCATCTCTCTAGGCGGCCTATCACTCGAAATCACCATCTGTTTTCCCTCCCTATAGAAATGATTAAAAATGTGAAAAAATTCTTCCTGTATACTTTCGTTCCCAATAATAAATTGAATATCATCAATCAATAGTACATCCGCTTCACAATATTTTTCTCGAAAGATATTTCTCGAAAGATTTTGCCCACACTTTCTTATTGTTTCTATTAACTCATCTGTAAGCATTTCGCTTGTTGTATAGAGTACTTTTGACTGCAAACTGTTTTCTGCAATATAATTTGCTATAGCATGAAGCAAATGAGTCTTCCCAGCCCCCGCATTACCATAAATAAATAGTGGATTATAGCATTTACCTGGATCTTTTGCCACAGCATAGGAAGCTGCATGCGCAAATTTATTACTATCACCTACAACAAACGTATCAAAAGTGTACTCGGCATTTAATCCTAACTCTTTACTCCGATTATACTGCTTACATGGCAAGCTCCCTTCTTCAGTTCGTCCAAAAAGAGGTGAATGGCTTCCATTCTCCAACTTCACACGATCAAGACATTCATAGACAACAACTTCTCTTTCTCTCATAAATTATACACGTCCTTTCTCTAATGGGTGCATCACAACTACAGGCTTAGCCGATGTTTGGATTTGCCCCTATAAGGGTCTGTTACCGGCACTGAAGTCTAACACCGTTTTCTTACTTATCTCTTCTTCCATTCTGGATAGTTCCATAGAATCCGTAATATGAATGACACTTAAAATTTATTGTCAATATATAACTCTTTAAATTTGTAATATATACCCAATAACTCTTTATCCAAACACCTCAAGCAATGTTTTACAATTTCGTCTGGAATTTCTTTATAATATGCAAAAGCAATCCCACCTGCCATAGCAGCCACCGTATCACAATCTCCGCCTATGGAAATTGCTTTAAGAATCACATCGCAATAATCCTTTCCTGCAAAGAAAGCAATGAAAGCTTGTGGAACTGTTTCCTGACAAATTGCGCGAAAATGGTCTCCCTTAACCTTTATCTCCTCTAATGTCATACTCAAATCATAATAATATTTATTTGAAATGTAATCCTTTATCTCATTTTTATCCCAACCATCTAATGCCATCTTCGTTGCAGCTGCAATAGCACATGCACCTCGGATCCCCTCACTATTGCAATGTGTTATCTCTGCTTGCAATCTTGCGTATTTCTCCACCGTTTCGATCTCATCAAACACATATGCAACCGGACTCACTCGCATTGCTGCCCCATTTCCATAGCTATTATTAGGCATTGGTATTTTCCCTGTATCTTCATATTTGCAAATCCAGTCAACATACATCAAACCATATGCTTTATCCGGATATTTCTCGGTAAACTCGTAAAATTTTTTCGCCAATAAATATTTATGCTCACCATTGCCTAACGAAACATTGCCATATTCTAGTGCCCACTCTGCTAATGCAAAAGTTAATACTGAATCGTCCGTAAAATGATCTTCATCATGTATCAGATATATTTCTTTATCTTTACTTCCAAATTCATATGTAGATCCTAATATATCTCCACAAATTGCACCTATCATCTTCTCCGTCCCTCCCAGTCTTTATAAATACGTCTACCGCATAAGCAGAATAATCTACCTTCGCTTTTAATCTTCTGTATATCTGGCTAAAATATTCTTACTAATTTTACTCCGTCAAGCAGCAGGCATTTTATTTCATCAAAGTCTTCCCATGTGCAAACATATTCTTTATATTAACAATTCAAGCGTTTTACCTGTCACTCCAAAGTGTCTTAATTCCAAGCCTTCAAGCGTTTCTATATGAAACTCATGAGCTGGCATCTCTAACTCCAACCATTTCAGCATCGGCAAATTCTCTTTTAATGATCTAAGATACCAATCTGTTCTTTCTTGTTCATATTAGGTCAGTTTACAAGGAACTACACGCAGACCGTGAAACGGGCTGCTGACAA
>ENA-ORNZ01001365-ORNZ01001365.1-human-gut-metagenome-genome-assembly--contig:-NODE-1365-length-22791-cov-5.823188_pt1 | contig 22791 bp, 25 predicted proteins | sample MGYA00242124_ERZ509040 | MGnify/ENA primary metagenome ERZ509040 (study PRJEB26280, sample SAMEA2338733) | human gut metagenome | biome: human gut; feature: human-associated habitat; material: faeces... | reverse complement strand
CAACGAAAAACTCCAATGGGCTCAACAGACTAAAGTCCATAATAAGGAGTGCCGCAAAATAACTGAATTAAATCCATTATTTTGCGGCACTCTCTTTCATAACATAATCATACACTCATCTCATATAAATTACATTTCTGCTCATTATATTTATTTTATTTATTTCTGTTTTTTCTCCCTACTATCTTTTTCTCTTCCTTTTTTTCAGTTCGGATATCAATGCAATCACAAGGAATGTAGCTATTGCCGTAAATGCATACTGCCATATATTTGTATAATCTCCGGTCTTTACAGCCGTTCCTTCATCCGGTACTTCTTTATCTGGATTTTCTTCATCTTTTCCTTGCGAAGGCACTTGATCCGGCTGCCTATTATTAAACACATCAACCGCAGTATCTTTACTTAACACACCTTCCGCATGATCTTTCTTGCCATTATAAGTTGTTATATATGTATCTTTGTTCGCTTCGTTTTCTGTCACAACATATGCCGCATTCAGCGGAAGACTTTGAAGTGTTATTTGTTGTCCGTGCAAAAGTGATATTTCTGCTCTGCCGTCAACAAATGTAAGCGTCCCATCAGCAGGTTTTTCGGCTTCTTCCTCAAACTTTGGTCTAACGCTTCCACTATAGTTATATGTTCCGTTTACCGGTTTTCCTGTTTCATCTTTTAATTGTATCGTAAATGTGAATGGTTTTGTTTTATCTCCGTTTTTTCCTGTAACCGTTTTGCTCAAAGACAAATCAGGATATTTCGTATTCGTAAATAAGACGTCCTTTATACCATCTTTTATAATTTCTCCGGTACTGTCAACAGCATCAACTTTATATCTGTTTGTCTGCGCCTCTGCCACCTCATATTGGGCGCCTGCTGGAAGATTATGTCCCGTTATTGTCTGTCCATCTTTCAATGAAAATTGTGCAACACCGTGATGAAATTCTAAATCTCCGTATAATCCGTTTATCTTTGTATGGTACGGAAAACGAATTTCAAATTGAAATTCTTCCTGGCAATTTTTCTCACCAACCACTTTTTTTGTAATAGACAAGCTTCCCACTTCATCAACGCCTACAGGAACTTCTGCCGATACTGTCGTATTACGAATAACCGCTCCAACCATATTTTGAAACTTTTTCCCATTTACTTCTATATCCTCCATCGGAGCATATTGCTTAAAATCTTTCATCCAGACAAATTCTGCTTTAATTGTAAACGTGTCTTCGATTGTCGGCTGATGATCTGAAACTAATTCGTACTCTTCATTTCCATATACATATGTTATATTATCACATAATGCACTCATCCCTTTCGGCAGTTCTAAGCGATATAGACCATTGTATTCCAGCGGCTCAATTATTTTCAAAGCACCGCTGTGCCAATGACCGTCTTTCGGATTATATGTAAATTTTAAATCTCCTGTTAAATGCACATCTTTAAGAGATGGTTCATAGTTCAATAAGCCGCCTCTTTCTGAATAAACATACAAAACCCGAGCCAATGCATCGTGCTCCAAATTATTCATATTATTATCTTCAATATTGTATTGATGTAATAATCTCCAAACTGCATCTTGCGTAGCGTTATACGCCTGTTCTTCTGTAACGAAATACGAATCAGAATACAGTATTGCAAAATTCTGTAATGGAGTTGTTCCCTCTGCTTCATATAACATGCAAAAAACTGCCTTATAAAACGGCATCGCTGTAATATCTGAGTACGTTACGCCATTCGATGTCTGTCCATCCGGATAAAGTTTTGCAACTTTATTCATAAATTTTCTCAATTCATCTAAGTGTTCTTGATTATTTTTAATGATAATGATGTATTATATTGAAAACAGGATGTTTTTTCAATACTTCTAAAATTTTTCAACTTAAATTTTTCCTTACTTCTGCCTTTTCACTAAACCGTATCAATTTTTCATACTCTGATTTCGCATCTTTTAATCACCTGAAACCTCCGGCAGCCGAATACAAATGCTTAGTTTTCCATTCTTATATTGGGCAGATATTGTTCCTTTCATCTGTTCGATCAGTATTCTTGAAATAGACAAACCAAGACCCGTTGACTTTCTTGCATTTTCAACTGTATAAAACCGATCAAACAGCTTTTTAACATCTACTTCACTTAAATCTGAAGCAGTATTTGAAAAGGTGATTTCCCCTGTATCGCTCAAAGTGATATTCAAATCACCTTCGCTATACTTAATTGCGTTATTAAGAAGATTTGAAAAAATACGGGAAAGAGCCGCCCTGTTAACTTTACGGAGCACCTTATTCTCCGGCATAGAAATATTCGGCGTTATGTTTCGTTCCTGCAAAACTGCATAAAAACCTAATATACTTTCTTCCAAAACACTGTTTACCGAAACAAATTCTACATCGTTATCGTATTCGGGCGATGTTACAACAGAATAACAGAAAAGTTCTTCTGTAAGCTGCCTTAATACTTCGGTACGATTTCTGATAACTTTAATATAACGCTCTGCTTCTTCACTTTTTTCCGCATTATCAAGCAAATCCAGATAACCGCTGATTGCCGTGAGAGGAGTCCGCAAATCATGTGAAATATTAGTAACGGCGTTTTTTAATTCTAAATCCCCCTGCTGAAAACGATGCCGCTCTTTGCGTAATTTACGAAGCTCTGTATTTAATCGCTTTGCAAAACCGCACATGATTTTATCTCGATGTGAAATATCAATGAGCGTATTAGTTTCAGTCATTAACCGCTCAGTAAATTGCGCTTCTATTTCTCGTACAGTTTTGTGTACGAAAAATAGTTTAATAACCAGAGAAAAAATAATAATCAGCAAAATACCGATCACAACTAATAACCAAAATTCCATATATAATGCTCCTACTTTAATTCTTTCTTTTTGAAAAAGAACATTCCCGCACTTGTTGTCAAAACGACAATGACCAATGAATAAACAGGCAGCAACGATAGATTTTCAGCTTCCAAAGAAGTACACTGTACTACTTGACCTCCCGGAAGAAAATCATAAAAGAATTGAACGGTTTTTCGTCCGCCTCCATCAAGAAACTTAGGATTGGGCAGTTCCTGATATTCCTGTCCATTGTCTGTCATGACCAAAGCCATGTTTGTTTCGGGTTCACTCAACATCTTGTGTAATTGCGCTCCGATAATCAGAAACAAAAACGCTGTCAAAATGCAAATTACAGCCGTAACCGCTTTATTATTATTTAACATGGAAATCAAAGTAAAAATCGATGAAAATACAATCGCAGTCATCAGTACGGTTACTGCAAACAACAAAACTATTTTTATGTCCATTTCAAAAAAGCCGAGAAGGGGTATCCCGATGCAAAGATGCGGAATAAAAAATGCCATACACATAACACTGCTTACCAAAGAGCATGTTATAAAATTTGACAAATAAACAGCGCCTCTTTTTTGACCGATAATTATCTTATTTCGGATCGTTCCTTCACTATATTCTGTACCAATGAACAAGCTGCAAAACACGGCCATTACAATGCCGATAAAAAGAGCACATCCAAAAAAGCCGTTGTCAATACGATTGATTGTCTGCGTCTGCCTCATATCCATATATCTCATCACCGGAAAAAATATTCCTGCTGCCAACATAAAAACCAGACCGCTCCAAAAGAATTTATCTTTTTTTAAACGGATAAAATTTGCTGATAACAACTTACTCATTGTCTTTACCTCCTACTAAACCGACATAATAACTTTCCAAACTTTCATCTCGTTCCTGCATAGAAATAACTTCACAATTCTCTTTTGACAAAGCCAAAGTGAGTTTGGAAATATTAATTTTTGCAAATATGTCAGCTACATTGTCAGAGATAATGTTGTAGTCCGTTTTCATTTCGTCCAAAACACGGACAAGCGCTTTTACATTTGTCACTTCGATGCGCACACATTTACGACAAGACTCTTCTAATTCTTCCGCACTGATTTCCTTAACCATTCTTCCGTTATCAATAAAACCATAATGTGTCGCAAGACGGGACAGCTCATCAAGAATATGGCTTGAAATCAATACAGTTATTTGATGCTCCCGGTTCAGTTTTAAAATCAACTCACGCATCTCAATAATACCTTGTGGATCAAGACCATTCACAGGTTCATCCAACACTAAAAAATCAGGATCGCCCGCTAAAGCAACAGCGATTCCCAACCTTTGTTTCATACCAAGAGAAAAGTTTTTAGCCTTTTTCTTTCCTGTATTTTCAAGCCCTACTAATTTTAACAAATCGGGAATACTGTCGTAAGAAGGAATTCCGAGAATCCGGTACTGCTCTTTCAAGTTGTCAACCGCTGTTAACTCCAAATAAATAGACGGTGTTTCAACTACAGCTCCCATCCTCCTGCGGGCTTTTAAAATTTCCTTTTCCGAATTTTTTAATCCGTATAAAACATAATTCCCGGACTCAGGCTTTTGCAGCCCGCAAATCAGCCGAATTAAAGTTGTCTTTCCCGCGCCGTTTTTACCGACAAAGCCATAGATCGCTCCTTTCGGAACATTCATAGTAAGTCCATTTAACGCTTTAAAATTCTTATAATTTTTACATAAAGCGTTTGTCTTAAGAACATATTCCATAAGTCTTACCTCCTGTACTTGATGCTGTCATTCTATCGCAAAACAGTTCAGAAAACGGTTAAGAAAACAGTTCAGAAACAGTGGAGATTTATTCTTCTTTCATTTTAAAGCCGATTCCCCAAACTGCTTCAATGTACTCTTTTCCATTTACAGCACGAAGTTTTTTGCGAAGGTTGCTTATATGTGTCTTTAGTGAACTTTCCGTACAATCCGGTGTATCTTCACTGATATGATCAAGCAGATGCGATTTGGAAACAACTTGTGTCTGATTCTGCATTAAAAGTTTCAAAATCGCATACTCTGTTCTCGTCAATTTAATTTCTACATCCTCTATCTGTGCTATGTGCGTATCAATATTGAGTTTTATCTCTTCAAAAGTCAAAATTTCCGACTTAGCAAAGCTATCAAAAGTACGAAGATGTACCGCTATCCGAGCTAATAATTCCTTTGTATAAAAAGGTTTTGTCATATAATCAACCGCTCCGCCGAGCAAAAGAGCAACTTTGTTGTCTACATCAACTTTTGCACTCATAATAATAACAGGAATCCCTTTAATATGCGGCAAAACTTCTTCTCCGCTCAAACCCGGCAGCATTAAATCAAGAAGTACAAGATCGGGCTTTACCTGAGAAAGCAAAAGTACAGCTTCCGTTCCCGAGTATGCACGAATAACACCATAACCTTCGTTAGTAAGAGTTTCTTCCAATACATTTCCTATATGTAAATCATCATCAATAACCAATATATTTTTCAAAATTCACGCTCCCATCATAGCTCGATCAATAATTTATGAAAACTTAAAATTATTGCCAGATCTTATCTCCGTTATAGTGTTTCATCTATCTCTTGCCGCAGCTCACAGCCATAGTCAAAAATAAGAGAACTACAAAATAAGAAAATTTATCCATTCTAAAATCATAAATTATCCGGCTCCATTTATAGGTTGATCGTTTTTTTTAATGAAACAAGCCACTCCTCTATCGCCTCTGCCAATGCGTATTGTTGCCGCAGAACTGCCATGCCCGTTATAGGAATATCATCTTTATCTTTTTTCAAGGCAATATTTTCTTCCAAATATTGCTTCAATACCTTTATACTGCTCTCAATATTGTCCAGGCATTCTTGCTGTTTTTCTCTTGACATATGATCCAAATTTACAATAACAGCATTAAAATCCAAAAAAATGTTTATCGGCTTACAGGATATTTCAAGCATCAATTTTTCAAACTGCTCTTTCCCTTTTTCGGTTAGAGAGTACACTGACTTTTCCGGCATTTTCCCCTCTTTTTCAATATGGCTTGAGATATATCCTTTTTCCTCCAACTGAATAACCTTTTTATAAATAGACGGAGTACTGATCTTTACCCATTTTGAAATATTGCGATACTCTACCAACTTTTGAAGGTCATACGCACTCAGAGATTCTTTCTTTAACATTCCTAAAACAATTAAATCAATGACTGCCATATCAATTTCCTCCTTTACGCTCTTGACAACTACTATAAATTATAGTAGAATATCTCTCACATTTCAATTACTGTAATTTATAGTAGTATATTTTATTTCTTAACTGAAAGGAGAACAATCACTATGGATAATCAAAACAGAAAATTGGAATTATTGGGCAATGCTGCCGAAAGATCAAAGTCATCATCCTGAGCATTATTATCCTTGTCCCCGGCAAACAGATCTGCAATCTCTTCATCCTCAAATCCGGTGAGAGACACATCAAAATCTGCTCCCTGCAGGGATTCAATCTCAATACGCAGAAGTTCCTCATCCCATCCGGCATCCTGAACGAATCGGTTATCTGCAAGAATGTACGCTTTCTTTTGCGCCTCCGTCAGATAATCGACAAGAACACACGGCACTTCTTCGATTCCTTCTTCTTTCGCCGCCAGCACTCTGCCGTGACCTGCGATAATTCCGTAATCGCTGTCAATGATTACCGGATTGATAAAACCAAACTCCCGGAGAGATGACCTTAACTTGGTGATCTGCTCCGGGGAGTGGGTTCTTGCATTATTCACATACGGTACCAGTTTCGACAGCGGTACCAACTGCATCTGTCTTGCCACACTCATGGCATACTGATTGACCAGCTGAATATTGACATGTTCCGTGCAGCCAACTTTTGCAAGCCATTCCCATGTCTCTCTGAATATTTCTTCCGCACATAGGTCATCCCCGTTTTTCTGAGCCGCTTTCATATAATCTTTCACTGTTGGCATTTCCACACCGACCAGTTCCGAAGCAGCCGGCAGATCAATCACGGTAGCCGCCTTGCCCGCAGAGATTTTCTCCGTCAGAGCTTTTCGTTTTGGACCGCTTCCGGGTCTTGCACCTCCCCTCATTGTTCCGTCTTTCCCATAAAATTTCACCTCCCTCAATTTTCCTTCCCTTATACCGTGTTTGAATACTGATTTTTGTGCGTGTGACCCCCGCCCCGTTCCCCCATGGACAGGTCACAGAGATTCAGACCTCCCCTGGGTGTTCCAACGTATTGCTACTTGCAGTATTTTGTAAAACACCGCAAAACAAATTATTATAATATATTGACTATGTTTTCAAAAATGGATATAATAATAGTGAGCTAAGAAAGGAGGGAATTCTATGGCTACAACTAATATCAATGTCCGTGTAGACAGCGAACTGAAACAGGCCGCTGAAACATTGTTTAATGATCTGGGTCTTAATATGTCTGCCGCAATTACTATGTTTCTTAAGAGTGCAATCAGTCATGACGGAATTCCGTTTGAAGTCAAACGTCAGAAACCAAATGCAGAAACAAGAGCTGCTCTTGCTGAATACGATGAGATGAAAAATAATCCCGAAAGCTACAAGCGCTACAGTTCTTTCGATGCTTTAATGGATGAGGTGCTTGCCGATGCTTGATATAGTACCTTCCAACCAATTTAAGAAGGATTTGAAACTTGCCAAAAAGCGTGGGCTTCAAATTGACCACCTGCGTGATGTTATCAATACACTTGCACAGCAGCAGAAGCTGGCTGACAGTTATAGAGACCACAACCTTACCGGAGAATACCGTGGTTTTCGTGAATGCCACGTAGAACCGGACTGGCTTTTGATATACCGTATTGACGGAGATGCTCTTGAATTATTTCTGTTTCGTACTGGAACGCACTCAGATCTTTTTTAAGACAATATTAACTTAATTAATCAGCTCCAAAACAGTCATTCTCCAGAGTGGCTGTTTTTGTTGTGCCATCTGTCACCACGGCTCGCATGGATCTTTACATGACATGACTTACACAAAGCCACAAGGTTATCCCGATCATGCGTACCGCCCTCTGACAGCGGCAGCTTGTGGTGTATCTCCTCGGTCTTTACATAGATTCCTCTCTTCAGGCACTCCTCGCAGAGGGGATGCGCAGCGGCATAGCTGTCACGGATTCTTTTCCACGCACGACCATATCTTCTTTTCACAGCCGGATTGCGATCATACTTTTCGTATCGTTTGTTTTCTTCTTTCTGGTGTTCCTCACAGAATCTTCCCTCCGTCAGGTTCGGACATCCCGGATAAGAACACGGACGTTTCGGTTTTCTCGGCATTCCTTCTCACTCCTTCCATGCAAAGCAAAAGCCCCAGAGATTTTTCCCTGAGGCTTCCAACATTCTTTGCAATTTTTCATACTACAAGCATAACAGATTCCTATGCGCCGATTCGCTCAGTACGAACTCTCTTCATATGGAAGCTGACCGCAATCACCGCTTTACAGATCGGATATTTGATTTTTATAATGCCCTCAACCACTTCTGGATTCGCATCAAACAACCTTTTGTTTTTACAACATGGACAACCGACATGTACTTCATACATTTGTTTCGCCTCCCGTAAGAGGCCAGTCAAAAGGGATTTGTCAAACTGACCGTTGGTATCGTTTTATTTTCCTCTGCACTGTATTCCGTGACCATGTTCCTTAGGTAGCGATAATTTCATTGTATCGAACAAGTGTTCTTTTGCCAGTTATGATTCATCCGCTATCAAAAAAGTTCTGACGAAGTTATTGTTTACCAGAGCTTTTCCCTGCTGGTGTCTATAACATAACTGATATCCCTCAAACACGCCACGGTGTCCGATGTCTGGTAAATCGCAGAATTTTAGAAAAAATGACCACCCGTCCAACGGGTGGTTTGCTCTAGGGCTATAAACAATGTAAATACTGGCATAAGTAGCTGCATAAGGGAGGACACTTTCTGTTGCACCTAAAAGTCTTAGAATGGGTTTCAAAAAGATGATTGATAAAACAATCATAATTGCACCGACAACTTTGCATAAAAGTTTAACTGTTGCCGAACAGAAAATAAAAACAACTTCTATCCCCTGTGACAGACAATAAAATCAAGCATAAAAGTAGTAACAGAGCCGATGAACTGTGAAACATTTCTCAAGTTCATCGGCTCTGCGTCTTTGCGTCTGGCTCTTTGATGACAGTTATATGTAAATTCTTTGCTTCAATCAAAGTTTCTTGTTTACACTTCGGACAGTAAAGAGGATAATTTATTAAAACAGTATCCTCTCTGAGTCTGTCACGGGTTTTACTGCCGCAAACAGGGCAGCGTATCCATTCTGCTTGTTCCAACCACATACCTCCTTTTAATCATCTGAAACATCTGGCAGCTGAATACAAATACTTAACTTTCCGTTCTCATATCGAGCAGATATTGTTCCGTTCATTTGCTCAATCAGTATTCTTGAAATAGATAAACCAAGACCTGTTGATTTTCTTGCATTTTCAACTGTATAAAAGCGGTCAAACAATCTTTTAACATCTACCTCACTTAAATCCGAAGCAGTATTTGAAAAAGTAATTTTCCCTTCATCCGTCAGAGTAATATTCAAATCTCCATCGCTATACTTAATTGCATTATTAATAAGATTTGAAAATATACGAGATAATGAAGCTCTATTCACATTGCGAATAACCTTATTCTCTGTCATAGAAATCTTCGGTATTATATTTCGTTCCTGCAAAGCCCCATAAAAGCCTAATATACTTTCTTCCAATACACCATTTACAGCAACACACTCCATACTGTTATCATATTCTGGAGATGTAATAACTGAGTAGGAAAATAGTTCTTCCGTAAGTTGCTTCAATGTTTCCGTACGCTTTCTAATCACTTCAATGTAACGCTCTGCCTCTTTACTTTTTTCTGTATTATCAAGCAAGTCCAGATAACCGCTGATTGCCGTAAGCGGTGTACGCAAATCGTGAGAAATATTGGTAACAGCACTCTTTAATTCTAAATCCCCCTGCTGAAATCGATGTCGTTCTTTACGCAGTTTCCGAAGTTCGGCATTTAATCGTTCGGCAAGCCTGCGCATCGTTTTATCTTGATATGAAATATCAATAAGCGTATTCGTTTCGGTCGTTAACCGATCAGCAAATTGAGTCTCTATTTCTCGTGCAGTTTTTTGTATGAGAAATAGATTCATAAACAAAACAAAAATAACAACCAATAGAATGCCGATAACAACTAATAACCAAAATTCCATAATATCTCCTTATTTCAAATCTTTTTTCTTGAAACAAAGTAATCCAATACCTGTTGTAAGCAAAATAATCATAGACGAGTAAAGAGGAAGTACAGGTAAATTCATCGCATCCATAGATACACATTGCGCAACTTGCCCACCGGGAGTGAAATCACAAACAAATTGAACAATCTTTCGTTCTTTAGTGTTTAAATAGTTTGGATTTGGAAATTCTTTAGATATCTGAACACCTTCTTCAATCGTCATTCCCAGAACCGTTTCCGGTTGGCTCAACATTTGACTTAACTGCATTCCGAAAAACAACAACAAGAATGTCAGAAGAATACATATTACCGCAGTTACAGCTTTATTTGAGCTTGACATTGCAACCAATGTATAAATAGCTGTGAATGCAATCGCCAGAAAAATGACTGTCAAAAAAAGCTGAAATATGATCTTTATATCCATTGAAAAGAAACCAAGCAACGGAATTCCTACCAAAAGGTACATTAAGAAGAAACCACAGCATATAATCACACTAACCAATATCACTATGAGCATATGTTCCGCCGTAACGTCCTGCTTTTGAAACGATACCAATGGCATTCATCTGTGTAATCCACTTTGTCGGTGTCATGACAAAACGATTTAATCCCGCTTCATTTTTAACCGCCTCGAATTGCACACGGTTAAAATCTGGATTATGCAGTTCTTCCCAAACACCTAAAAATTCGATTGTGTTACGATTGCGCATCCAGTTTTGAATCACAAATCTTGGGTCATCCTCATTTCGATATTTTGCAATATCCGTTAATGAAATAAATTCATTTTCAAAATTTGTAGTATAGATTCCAATGTCAATACCTTTTGCATGGATAGTCTCCTTAACAATTTTCGCCATAAATATCCTCCTCTCCCCACATTTCCCGATATGCTTCGATGTAAAACTTAATACAGTCAGGATATACATCCAAATACTTTCTACATACCCTTTTGTACAATCTCAAATTTTTTTCATCACACGCAAAATCCAGTAAATAATCTAGCAAATGTGACAATTCATCTTCCGATACAGTTCTGCTGCACACATCTTCAACTAATGGCAGATAAACCTCATAGGCTTTCTGATGTAATTGGACTATCTGCTCCGCAATCTGGTAAATATTTTCATCCATTTAGATTACCTCAAAATACTTAAGTGCCTCCATTATCGCTTCTGCCTTTTCTTTCGGCGGTTGTTTCCTAGACTGCTTCAATTCCTCTGTTACATTAGATGCATCATACATTGTCAAACCTAATGATCTCTTTACCTCCGCAATATATGCAGTATTCACCTTAAATCCATATTTCTTTTCCACATATTCCTGTATCATTTTATATGTGACTTTCGGTTTTGGCTGATATTTCTTCGCCCGTTCTGCAATCGCATCCAGCGATATCTTATCGTCGCCTTCTCCAAATTCTACCTTTACGTTGATAACACTATCTGGTGATTTGTGGGACAAAAGTACAATAGTCTCCACATGCACAGTCTCACAAAATTGATCCACTGCCGTCATTTTTTCAACCGTATACCCTCTCTGCTGTATCAACTCTAAATCCCGCGCCAAGCTTGTCATTTTACATGAAATATATACGATACGATCCACTCCATAATCCAAGATCTTCGGTAATGCCTTCGGATGGATTCCATCTCTTGGCGGATCTAATATGATCACATCCGGTTTCTCCTTTATATCATCAAGCACTTTAAACACATCCCCGGCAATAAACTCACAATTAGAAAGCCCGTTCCTTGCCGCATTCTCTTTTGCCGCTTCCACTGCTTCTTCTACAATTTCTACGCCAATCACTTTTTTCGCTACGGGGGCAAGCACCTGACTGATCGTTCCTGTGCCGCTGAACAGATCAAACACCGTCAGATCACGGATATCTCCTATATATTCGCGCACTGTTTCATACAACACTTCCGCACCTTTTGTATTTGGCTGAAAAAAAGAGAACGGTGTGATCTTAAATTCTAATCCAAGCAGTTTTTCATAAAAGAAATCCTGTCCGTATAATATCTGTGTCTCATCGCTTTTTACAACATCCGATAAAGAATCATTTAAAATGTGAAGAATTCCTACGATCTTTCCTTCAAGCGGAAGCTGCAAGAGCTGTTCTGTCAATTCTGATAAATCATGCTTTTCCTGCGTTGTTGTAACAAGATTCACAAGAATCTCTCCTGTCGTATCTCCCCGTCTCAAAAGCAAATGTCTTAAATATCCAACGTGCTGCATCTTTTTATAATAACTGATTTTCCGTTCCTGAAAATACTTCAATACGCACATCAAAATCTTATTCATATCTTCATGTACCAGTTTACAATCAGATGCCGTCAGTACATCATAAGTGCTTCCCTTTTTATGTAACCCCAATGACAAAGGACCGTCTTTATACTCGTCTCCGAATGAAAATTCCATTTTATTTCTGTATGCGAATTCTTTCGGACTTTCCTTCACGCCTTCAAACAAATATTCACCGTCCACAGCTTCATCCATAATTCTTCGGATCTGTCCCTCTTTCATTTTCATCTGCTCTTCATATGACATTGTCTGATACATACATCCGCCACATGACGGGAAAATACTGCATACCGGTTTCCTTGTTTCGAGGGGAGATTTTTCCAAAATTTCCAACAGTCTGCCTTCTGCATTCCCTCTTTTAAATTTATTTATAATAAATCGCACTTTTTGCCCCGGAATTGCATTTTTTACAGTTACATAGCGCGAATCTTTCTCATCTTCTTCGACTTTCACAAGTCCTTTATTCGGAAAATCAACTCTTTCAATTATCCCTTCAAAAATCTGCCCTTTCTTCATAAGCTTTTCCTTTCATAAATAACTTTTATGTTAATCTTCATTCATATATCACATTACAGAGCAGACGCTCTTTTCAACAAAACAGGCAGGGCGTGGTTTCATTCACGCTCTGCCTGTATATTCTGTTTTATTTCCGCAACAATTCTCTACACCTGATCGTCTTCGCTGAAATAATCATCAAAGTCATCGTCAAAATCATCTTCAAATTCTTCTAAATAATCCGGTGTGAAGAAACGATATACTGCGTAAGCGATTCCTGCAACTGCTGCCACTGCTCCGATAATTGCCAATACCCACATCACTTTATTTTTCTGACTTTCCGCCTCTTTTTTATGCAGCAGATCATTCAGTTTTGTCTCGGCGATAAATTCTTCTACTTTGCTCATAATCTACGTCCTTTCTCTGTTCCAAAAACAGTCTTTATTTTCTCAATATTATAACACTAACCGCCTTATATTACTACTGATTTTGAGCAAATTCTAAATACTTTCTAAATGCCTACTTTCTAAATGCACTTTCCCGGTATTAACGATAATTTTAACATCTTCGCTTTTTTCGTTTCCCGACAATGTATAAAATACAGACAGATGCTGACATCATTAAAGCCGTTTGTATCATATGTACATTACTGTCTCCGGTTTTTACCGTAATCTCCTCTTTTTCCAGAATCGATACTGTCTGTTCCTGATTTCTCAGATCTCGATGTGCATCAATCAAACAATCACCTAGATACAATACTTCAAAAACTACAATTCTTTTTCCCGGAAATTTTCTTGAATCAACATCAAATTCCATTGTAATCCCATCTTTTGCATCTTTCCCCTTAAATGTTTTTTCGGATGTTATCGGTTTTCCGTCCTGAAGCAATTCTTTTCCTGTATCGGCATCCATCAATATTCCTTTCATCGTATAAGATGCATTTGTTTCCATATATTTAAACTTTACTGTATCGCAGATAATATGTTCCTCTCCTGCAATAATTGCCTTTGCCTTACTTTCTTTCCAAAAAGCGTGTGTATCCGCAATACGTGTATGATCGTTTTTTATCTCCAAATTTTTTTCTCGTTCTCCTTCTATCATTCCGTCATCCGTGATCTGAAACTCCCAAACTTCATCGGTTTTCATATATCCGGTCAAAGGTTCAGACTCATAAAGGCAATAACTTCCCGGACGCAAATAGGAAAGATGTATTTCCCCATTTTCATCTGTCACATATGTTGTTTCTTTTTCTTGCTCTTCCTCCTCTTCGCCTGACTCTTTGTTTACTTCCGATATTTTTTCCTGTAGTTCAAATTTCACACCTGAAAGAGCTTTCTTTGTTTCTCCATCAATCTTTCGGATAACTACGGATGTCGGCTGATTCAAAATTTCCGCCTCTTTTGTCACAACCGGTACGTCCTGACCTTCATATTCTAATACTATCCGGATACTCTTTTCAGGAAGAATATAGCCCTCTGCCTGTTTTGTCTCTGTTATCTCATACGCGCCCAGGTACAGCTCATTCGATCGGGCATTCCCGCTTTCATCTGTCACTAATGTTTCGACTAATGTTCCCTTTTTCACACGGACAGTTCCGTCGGGAGTACATATATCTTCAGACGCCTTTATCTCAAATTCTACTCCCGGAATTCCTTTTCCTGTTACTGAATCATTTTTCTGAATATGAATGCATCCCTTTGCCGGTCTGTCTTTAGACTCAACGATAAAAGGCTGCTCCCAGTCATGATTTTCTATAATTATAAACGGAATCAACTTTTTCTCTATAAGATAACCTTGCGGAGCTTCCACCTCTTGAAAATAATAATTTCCTACAGGAAGTTTCTCCGGCAAAACAAAACTTCCGTTTTCATCCGTTCTAAATATATCGCAAACCGATTCGTTCGGATAATGTGTCGTCATTGTGATCGGTTTTTTATCTTTGTCCAAAAGCCGAAACGCCGCACCTGCAATCGGAATTATTTTTTCTGTCTCACTGTCCTTTTTCACAAGCTTTACCGGAGAAAATATTTTCTTATTTTCTAATATGTAATATAGCGTTTTCGCGTCTTCTTCTATTGTAATCTCAAAATCTCCTACCGGAGTCAACCCTTCCGGCGCCTTTTTTTCGCTCACAATATATGTATCATATACAAGACCTCCTTTCTGCTGTTCTTCTCCTTGTCGGAATGTTGACGCATATCCGTTTTCATCTGTTACAATTTCACACTGCCAGCCTGTTGTTTTTGATGTGATTGTAAAAACAATTCCCTCCAAAGGTACTTTTTGTTCGCCCTGCTCTGATTCTTCCTCTTTATCTTCACGAAATTTTACAATCTGCAGATTACCTCTGATGATCTGATCAGGTATTGTAGGACATTGAAAAATTGTATCTGTCTGTCCTGTGCCTTCTTCCCTAACCGTTTCTATAAAAATTTCATTGTTGAGCAAATATCCTTCAGGAGCTTTTATTTCCTGAAATGTAACAGTTCCAAGCGGAAGAACGACTTCTCCTTCCGTGTTTTTATAAAACGGATCTCCACTGACTTTTTGTTCTTCTTTCATTCTTATTCTTCCTTCTGAATCCGTTTTCATAATCCATTCTCTGACCGGTGTTACTCCTGAATCTGCCGGATTTTTTTCATAATATCCGGAATAATACTTAATAGAAAATTGAGCGTCTTCCAATGTTGCCGCTCCTTGAGCTTCTGATTGATCTGTTTCTTTATCTTTTTTCTGTAAAATCAGATCTATCGGATAATACTGCGCCTGATCTGTGCACTTATATGTACATACTTTGTTTTCATCTATTCGGATAGATTGCGGCTTAAATTGTATAGCATGTCCCGCCGGAGCTTTTAACTCCCTGATATCATAATTTCCGATCGGAATATTCTCTTTTTTTGCATAACCTGATTCATCTGTTGTCAACTCCCATAAAAGTTTATCTTTCCCGCTTTCATAAATGCCAAATACCGCTCCTGCAAGAGAATAGCATGTGTTCCCTTTTGTCCATTCCGGATGATCAGAATCCTTATAAATCTCAATAGAACCGACTCTGTCTTTTCCACTTCCTCCCATTGTCTGCCCGTCAGAATTTAAATTAAATAAAAACGCATAAAACGATTCCGGAGGATTCGGCATATTTTCTATATTTTTTACTTTCTGTTTTAAATTTTCAATCACCTGCTGACTTAATCCGACAAACGCTTCATCTGTTCCCATATAAAGATATGACAAAATACAGTGACTCATACAATATTCATCATTTACAGAATAGTTTTCTCCAATACCTATTGCTCCATATTTTGCCCTGTACAATTCGTATCCGGGACCGCCATATGCATAATACAATCCTTTTCTCACAGCTCCTTCGGTTAATGCATGTGTTTCATATGAACCTGAATTTGGAGTATCTTTCAGCGGTTCAAGACAATAAGCAGGTTTTCCGTTCACATCAAAATAATTTGTACTGTAATTTCCATAATATATTTTCTCGCCTACAGTCAATTCTATTTTTGATCCTTCTGAAATTGCAGCCGCCTCTTTGAACACTTTATCTGACTTTGTCAATGCTTCCGGCGATATATCCGGCGCAATCCCTGAAGCTGTCAAGATCATTCCTTTGGATGCCACATTTTCTTCATCTTCAGCTGATTCTAGAGAAAATGTCATTGTTTCCACATCCAACACTGCTTGCTTTTGACTTTCCGTTACAGACGATTCTTCTAAAAAGTTTTTTTTGCAAAGGTTTTCATTTGCAAAGACCTGATCCATAATGAACAGATTCACAAAAATCATTCCTAAAAGAAAACAAAAACCGATTTTCATCCATTGTCTCATGCCATCATCCTCCCTGTCTGTACAGTCGATCCAACTCGCAGTTTGCCTGAACCTCTGTCATACAAATACACATGATTGCTCAATACATCTTCCTCTTCAACCTGCGTAATATTAATTTCTCTTACCATCTCATCCAGCTTGCTGCATACAAGAATCTCTGAATATGGCACAATGATCACTTCATGTACGCTGCTTGGTAAAATATAATAATCGTTCTTCAAGATCTGACCGATCATCTCAAGCACATTTGGATAGGCAATGCATGCTGCCCCATAATTTTTGAACTTATTTGATAAAACATACATTTGATCATAATCTTTTTTCTTTTCCAAAAGAAGATTTCCTTCCTTGTATCCCACATTTCCTAAAAGAACTTTCAATGCATGATTCATCGTGACGAATTCTGCCGGAAGCAGATTTTTTACATTTTTCACCGCGTCTTCCCATAATGTTTCTGCCTGCACCTTCCAACTGTCTGCATGGCTGCTGTTAACAACCATTGCCGCTGTTCCTTCTTCAGACACATCAACAAGAACATAAAAAACAATAGACAGATCAAGAAACGCTAAATGGGGAACGGTTCTTAAAAATTTTCGATTTTTTGCCGTGTTGATCACTTTAAATACAATCCGGTTTCTGACCCCTTCATAATCCCGAAAAGATTCACAATCCCACGGTTTTTCCTGTTTTATTTCTTCATAAAGCTGCTTGATATCATCTACAATCTGTTCTATCTTTCTACCCGCCACATAGCTCTCGTAATACTCTTCGAGATAGATTGTCGGAGAAATATTGATTCCGGGCATTTCAATCAAAATACCCGTTCTCTCTTTCCCATTATTTTTCATTGCCGTATATAAGCTTGCACGAACGCCCCCTTTCATCTTTTTGTTCATCATCTTTTCTACCGCATCTGCAAATTCAATATAAGTCATATAACTCCTTCCTTTTTATGCGGTTCAATTTGAATTAAATGAGAAATCCGGTACGAACTGTACCTTGAAATACATTGATAATTTGAAAAATATTATGTGCTCTTGATTATAGAGAATCAAAAAAGAAAATGCAACATGTAATATTGCACAAAAAAGATCCCGCCCTCAGACGGAATCTTTTTATATAATTTCAAAACACTATATAGACACAAAATCTAAAATATCGCTTCGATTAAACTCTTGACAAATACTCTCCTGTACGAGTATCAATCTTCAGAACATCTCCCTGCTCAACAAAAAGCGGAACCATAACCGTAGCGCCCGTTTCTACAACAGCCGGTTTCGTTGCTCCCTGTGCAGTATCGCCCTTAAATCCCGGCTCTGTTTCTGTAATTTCCAGCTCGACAAAAAGCGGTGGTTCAACAGAAAATACATTTCCATTATGTGAACAGATCTTAACTGTCTCATTCTCTTTCACAAATTTCAAAGCATCTCCTACGACATCCGCATTCAAAGCGATCTGATCATATGTCTCAACATCCATAAAGTTGTACAAATCACCGTCCTGATACAGATACTGCATGTCCTTTCTGTCAATATGAGCTTTCGGGAATTTCTCTGTCGGACGGAATGTTCTCTCTACCGCACCGCCACTGATAATATTTTTTAATTTTGTTCTTACGAAAGCTGCACCTTTTCCCGGTTTTACATGCTGGAACTCCAAAATCTGGTAAATATTTCCATCAATTTCCACAGTAATTCCGTTCTTAAAATCTCCTGCTGAAATCATTTATCTTCCTCCTTCAAAATCGTTCACTATTTTAGCACTCCATTTAATAATTCTATACTAATTTCTTTTATTTTTCAATCTTTTTTTATAGAAATGAAGAACGATCTTCTCAAGATACCTCTTAAGAACAATCTGAATCTCTTCTTTTGGATCGATCGGCCTCACAAGAATATTATGTATTCCTGTTCTTTTCGCTCCCCAGACATCTGTAAACAGTTGATCTCCGACAAAAAATGTATTTGTTTTATCAGTTCCCATAATCTTCATCGCTTTCTCATAATTTTTCGTTGAAGGTTTATGCGCATTATAAATATAATTTGTCCGAATCTCCTGATTGAACATTTTTACCCGTTCTTCTTGATTATTAGAAATGAGACAGGAGGAAAATCCAATCTCTTTCAATCTCCGAAACAGTTTTTTTGCTCTGTCATCTGCCGGTGCACCGTGAGGCACAAGAGTATTATCTATATCAAAAATTACTCCTCGATATCCCTCTTCATACAATCTTTCAAATGGGATTACATATGTAGATACCACATATTCATCCGGAAAAAATCTTTCAAACATTATTTCTCTTCCAACTCCATCAGTCTTGTAATCAGTTCTTCGCAGATCTGCAATATCGTTTTTCCATCCGTGCGAATCACAACATCTGCCGCATCTTCATACTTCTCTTTTCTTTTTTCCATCAACTGTGCAATAAACTCCACACTTTTATTTTCTTTTAAAAGCGGGCGGTCATTACTGTCTTTTACGCGTTCATAAATTGTTTCCGGGCTGGCAGTCAATAAAACGACCTTTCCGTTTTTCTTCATTTCAACGACATTTTCACTGCGAAGCGCTACTCCGCCCCCACAAGAAATAATACAATTTCTGCCTGTCTGAAGTTCCTTTAATAATTCCGTCTCAAGATTGCGGAAATATTCTTCCCCATATGTTGCGAAAATATCCGGAATGCTCATTTCCTCCCTCTCGGCAATTTCCTGATCCATCTCCACAAGTTTCATATCAAACATCGTGCTGAGATAATCTGAAATCGTAGACTTTCCCGCTCCCATAAATCCGATTAATACAATATTATACGGAAACAGCTTTCTTGCCTGAATTCTTTTGCTGTTCCGCAAAATCCGCTGGAATACATCATGGATTTCTTCCTGATATTTATTTCCCTGTAACTTTTCTTCCAACCTTTTTTCCTGCTTTTCCTCTTGCGCAGGCTGCAAAATCGGCATCCCGTATGTTTCTTTATATGACATTATCTTTTCGATGATTCCATTTCGCTCTACAAGCGCATCTATAAGCTTATCATCACACATCGCAAGCTGTTCACGATACATTTCCAGATCGTTCATCTTTACCCTCCACATTTCACTCAAACTTACAAATCTAACACATTATATCAATTCCATAGAAACATGACAAGGGATTTTACAAATACAGCCTGTGCAAATTTTCCGAAAATCAAAGGAACTGCCCTCAATATAATTTCCCAAACAAGCGGATCATCTATTTCTTTTGAACCGCGTCCCACACATTATCTTTGAACATTTCCCATGCATCTTCGTTTTCTACAAAATATTTCGGACAATTTTTTCCTGTAACGTCGTAATGGCGAATAATCTGATCTTCTTTCAAATCAAATTTGACACAAAGCCATGCTGTAAGCTGTACAAGAGAACGGTATGTCGCATCAGTAAACTTTCCTGTTTCATCAGGGTGACAGACTTCAATCGATACTGTATCTGCATTTCGCTCATTCGATGCATAAGCAATCTCCCATGTCGGTACACATTGTATGATCTCTCCATCCAATCCTACAATAAAATTACTGCTTGCTTCCGTCTGCCCGGAATATTGAAGGCCATTAAAATAATCTCTGTTATCCTGAGCCGTACTTCCCGGATTTGCAGTATAATGAATAACAACGCCTTTTACTCCTTCGCTCTCGATTCCGGGCCTTGAATAGGGATTTACATCCAAAAGCTGTACATCAATATCCGGCTGTGAAGCATCTGTTTCTACAAACTGATTTCTCTCTCCGATACAGGAGCGCACAACTAATATAATCGTCAGAATAAGAAGCACTGCAAGTCCTGCAACTGCCGTCGTTCTGATTCTTTTCTTTTTCATCTTCTGCTTTAACGAATTCGATTTTACAGAACGGCTTTTCTTTGTACTTGATCTTCCAGTATTATGTCCCGATGCATTTCTGTTTTTCGATACTTTTCTTCTGTTTTTTTTATAAAGACTCATTTCTTTGCCTCTGTTCTATGTATCTTTTGCATTTTGATCTACTGATATGATGAATCCCCGAAAGTGACCAAAAGCACATTCCGGGATTATAAGCGGTGACAAAGTCTTGGGCAAGCCCGGACTTTGGCTCGTCGCCGTTATAAAAACAAATGCCTGTCAGAACTTCAACAGGCATTTGTTTAATCACGTTTTCTATTTACTTTGATTCCCATCGTCACACAAACCGTTTTTCTGTTATGTAATGATGCTGATTTTCTTTATTCGTCTACGCTATAGTTTGGCGCTTCTTTTGTGATATGAATATCATGTGGATGACTTTCTTTAAGAGATGCTGCTGAAATCTTAATAAATCTTCCGTTTGATTTAAGTTCTTCGATCGTATGTGTTCCGCAATATCCCATACCTGAACGAAGTCCTCCCATAAGCTGGAATACAGTATCCTCAACCGTTCCTTTATAAGCTACACGGCCTTCTACACCTTCCGGAACAAGCTTCTTTGCATTTTCTTGGAAATAACGGTCTTTGCTTCCGTTTTCCATAGCAGCGATTGAACCCATTCCACGATATACTTTATATTTTCTTCCCTGATAAAGTTCAAATGTTCCAGGACTTTCATCACATCCCGCAAAAATACTTCCCATCATACATACGTTTGCTCCTGCGGCGATTGCTTTCGTCATGTCTCCTGAATATTTGATGCCTCCGTCTGCAATAATCGGCACACCGTATTCTTTTGCAACATTATAGCAGTCCATTACCGCAGTAATCTGCGGCACACCAATTCCGGCAACAACACGAGTCGTACAGATAGATCCCGGTCCGATACCGACTTTCACCGCATCAACTCCGGCTTCAATTAATGCTTTCGCAGCTTCTCCTGTCGCCACATTACCGGCAATTACCTGAAGATCCGGATATTTTTCCTTCACCATACGAACAGTACGAAGAACATTTGCAGAATGACCATGCGCAGAATCCATAACGATAACATCTACTTTTGCCTTTACCAGAGCATCTACTCGCTCAAGACAATTTGCTGTAATTCCGATTGCCGCTCCACAGAGAAGACGTCCCTGCGAATCTTTTGCAGACAACGGATACTTGATCTGTTTCTCAATATCTTTGATTGTGATCAATCCTGTCAGATTTCCCTCGTCATCCACAATCGGAAGTTTTTCTTTTCTTGCCTTTGCAAGAACTCTCTTTGCTTCTTCAAGAGTAATTCCTTCTTTTGCTGTAATCAATCCTTCAGAAGTCATAGATTCTTTAATTTTTTTAGAAAAATCCTCTTCAAATTTTAAATCACGATTCGTAATAATACCGACAAGTTTACGCCCTTCTGTTATCGGAACTCCTGAAATACGGAATTTTGCCATTAAATTATTAGCGTCTTCCAAAGTATTCTCCGGTGACAGATAAAATGGATCTGTAATAACCCCGTTTTCAGATCTTTTTACCTTGTCCACCTCTTCCGCCTGAGCTTCAATCGACATATTTTTATGAATAATACCGATGCCGCCCTGACGAGCCATTGCAATCGCCATGCGGTGTTCTGTAACCGTATCCATTCCGGCGCTCATCATCGGAATATTAAGTCTTATCTTTTTAGTCAAATATGTTGACAGATCTACTTCATTCGGAATTACCTCTGAATATGCGGGAACTAACAGCACATCATCAAACGTAATACCTTCTCCTATAATCTTTCCCATGTCCTTTGACCTCTCTTTCTACCAATCCATACTAGTAAATGTTATTTGATATACTACAAAAATTCAGAACTGATGTCAACCCTTTCAGAGAATGCTCACGATTTTCAGCATTGATTTATTTTAACCTTTATTTATAAGTTATACTTATATAGTGAATTTCACCATGATTTTTCATAATATATAAAATATATATCACTTTAATATTATACACATTGGAAGTTTTTCTTTCTAAATCAATATTTCTGACAAGCCCGATTTTTGCTTGTCTCTGCCGCAAAAAAAGACAACGCCTTTTCAGACGCTGCCTTCTCTCATTCCGTTTGGAAAATA
>ENA-ORNZ01001347-ORNZ01001347.1-human-gut-metagenome-genome-assembly--contig:-NODE-1347-length-23122-cov-7.769974_pt1 | contig 23122 bp, 17 predicted proteins | sample MGYA00242124_ERZ509040 | MGnify/ENA primary metagenome ERZ509040 (study PRJEB26280, sample SAMEA2338733) | human gut metagenome | biome: human gut; feature: human-associated habitat; material: faeces... | reverse complement strand
AAAAGACGAAGAGTGGCTGATCAACTTCAAAAACGAGACCCACAACCCCCCGACCGAGATCGAGCCGTTCGGTGGTGCAGCAACCTGCCTTGGCGGTGCAATCCGTGACCCGCTTTCCGGCAGAACCTATGTATATCAGGCGATGCGTGTGACTGGAGCCGCAGATCCGACCCGTCCGCAGAGCGAGACACTCGAAGGAAAACTTCCGCAGAAAAAACTTGTAAGAGAAGCAGCACATGGCTACAGCTCCTATGGAAACCAGATCGGTCTTGCAACCGGCTATGTCAAAGAAGTTTACCATCCGGACTACGTGGCAAAACGTATGGAGATCGGAGCTGTCCTTGGAGCAGCACCGCGCCGTGCCGTTGTCCGTGAAAATTCCGATCCGGGCGATATCATCATCCTGCTCGGCGGCCGTACCGGAAGAGACGGCTGCGGCGGTGCAACCGGTTCCTCCAAAGTACATACGACAGAATCCATCGAGACCTGCGGTGCAGAGGTACAGAAAGGAAACGCACCGACTGAGCGTAAACTGCAGAGACTGTTCCGCCGCGAGGAAGTCAGCCTTCTGATTAAAAAATGCAACGACTTCGGTGCAGGCGGAGTTTCCGTTGCCATCGGCGAGCTGGCACCGGGCCTTAAGATCAATCTGGACAAAGTACCGAAAAAATATGCCGGCCTCGACGGAACCGAGATCGCCATCTCCGAGTCCCAGGAGCGTATGGCCGTTGTCATCGACCCGAAAGACCGTGAGCAGTTCCTGAAATATGCCGCAGAAGAGAACCTGGAGGCAACCGAAGTTGCAGTCGTAACCGAGGACCCGCGTCTGGTACTCTCCTGGAGAGGAAAAGAGATCGTCAATATTTCCCGTGCATTCCTGGATACCAACGGAGCACATCAGGAGAATGATGTCTTCGTAGAGATTCCAAAAGCAGAGGACACCCCGTTAAAAAGAAGCGGTGACATTGCCGACGTGAAAGAAAAATGGCTGTCCACCCTGTCAGACCTCAACGCATGCTCCCAGAAAGGTCTTGTCGAGATGTTTGACTCCTCCATCGGAGCAGCCAGCGTGCTGATGCCGTACGGTGGAAAATATCAGCTGACTGAAACTCAGGCCATGGTTGCAAAAGTGCCGGTTCCGGATGGAAAAACCAACACCGTTACCATGATGAGCTACGGCTTTGATCCATACGTATCGAGCTGGAGCCCGTATCACGGAGCAGTCTATGCCGTAACCGAGTCCCTGTCCCGCATCGTGGCAGTCGGCGGCGATTACAGCAAAGTCCGCTTCACCTTCCAGGAATATTTCCGCAGAATGACTGAGGATCCGCACCGCTGGAGCCAGCCGTTCGCAGCACTTCTTGGTGCATACGACGCACAGATGGGCTACGGCCTGCCGTCTATCGGAGGAAAAGACAGTATGTCCGGTACCTTCAACCATATCGATGTACCGCCGACACTCGTATCCTTCGCGGTTGACGTTGCAAAATTAAAAGATGTAGTATCTCCGGAGCTGAAAAACACAGGAGACAAACTCGTGTGGATCCACCTTCCAGTCGACGCACATCTGCTTCCAGAGTACGAAGGCGTCATGGAAACCTACAGAAAACTGCATGAGGATATGCAGAACGGCCGTGTGAAAGCCGCTTATGTCGTAGACCGTCAGGGTATCGCAGCAGCCGTATCCAAGATGGCATTCGGTAATGCTCTCGGCGTAACCATCGAGCACAATGTAGACGAGAGAGATCTCTTTACTCCATATATTGCAGATCTGATCTGCGAAGTTCCGGCTGAAAAAGTCGGAGAGCTGGCAAGCACCTACACCGTCATCGGTGAAGTGACAGACAAACCGGTTCTTTCCTATAAAGACACCGAAATCACCATCCGCGAGGCCGTTTCCGCATGGAACAAACCGCTGGAAAAAGTATTCAAGACCGTATCCGGTGCAGAGCTTCCGGAGGTAGATGCCCTGAATGTGGCAGCAGCAGACGAAAACGGAATTGTTGCAGACAGCTGCTATCAGGCAAAGAGCATCCACGTATGCTCCCACAAGCTGGCACAGCCGACCGTATTCATTCCGGTCTTCCCGGGAACGAACTGTGAGTATGACAGCACCAGAGCTTTCGAGCGTGCCGGTGCAAAAGTTATCACTCAGGTATTCAGCAACCTTTCCGCAGAAGACATCCGCGGTTCTGTCGATGCCTTTGAAAAAGCCATCAACCAGGCGCAGATCATCATGTTCCCTGGCGGATTCTCCGCAGGTGATGAGCCGGATGGATCAGCAAAATTCTTTGCAACCGCATTCCAGAATGCGAAGATCAAAGAAGCTGTTACCAAACTGCTGAATGAGAGAGACGGACTTGCCCTTGGTATCTGCAACGGATTCCAGGCACTGATCAAACTGGGACTCGTTCCGTACGGTGAGATTCTCGGACAGACGGAGGATTCCCCGACTCTGACCTTCAACACCATCGGACGCCATATTTCCAAGATGGTTTACACGAAGGTTGTGACCAACAAATCCCCATGGCTGGCAGGCGCCGAGCTTGGCGGTGTTTACACCAACCCGGCATCCCACGGAGAGGGACGTTTCGTAGCATCGAAAGAGTGGATCGACAAGCTGATGGCAAACGGCCAGATTGCAACCCGCTACTGCGATGTCAACGGAAACCTGACCAACGACGAGTACTGGAATGTCAACGGTTCCTACTGCGGAATCGAGGGTATCACCAGCCCGGACGGCCGTGTCTTTGGTAAGATGGCACACGCAGAGCGCCGCGACAACGGCGTAGCAGTCAACATCTACGGAGAGCAGGATCTGAAGATCTTTGAGTCCGGTGTTGCTTACTTTAAATAAAATAAAACCAAAATAGAAGATTCCCGCAGAGAGGAAGAAAGCTCCTTTCTGCGGGAATTTTTTGTCAGAAACAGTAATTTCTGATTTCGAAAGAAAAAATTTGATTATGCGCCGCGGTGCAGTTATAACGCAATATTTTGCTTTATTAACAAAAGTAATAAGGTCAAATAGTAGAAATATTCTGAAAAAACGAAAGATTTCGATAGTCTCAACACATTACATATATGACGGGCCCGGAAGAGAAGGACAGCGAAATAACAGGAGGGAGAAAGAAGTGTATGAGACAAGAGGAGGAACGATTTTTTCAGATCATATTCGAGAAAAACAGTCATGTGCTGTTCCGTTATATCTGCGGTCAGTTGAACAATGACCGGGAGACGGCGAAGGATGTGCTGAACGATGTATGGGAGGTATTGGTGGTAAAATTTGAAACCGTTGCCGATCTCGAAGGAGAAGAGATGACGAAATGGCTGTTCTGTGTGGCAAAAAACAAGATCAAGAATCAGCGCAGAAAACATTATTATCAGAATGAAGTTTCCTATACACAGTATCAGAAAGAGAACAGAAATGAAGGGGAGGCGGCCGCGACAGCCGAGATTGAGGAACGAATGGTGATGCAGAACTGCATCCAGAACCTGAATCCGATGGATCAGCGCATTTTCTGGGGGAGAGCATATGGATTCAGCTACAAAGAGCTCAGCGGATTCTGCAAGAAAAGCGAGCAGGCGCTGCAGTGCCAGTACAGCCGCGCAATCAAGAAACTGCAGGGAATGATGAGTCAGGAAATCAGTCTGACGAGAGCGTAGAAAATGGAAATGGTATGCAGCGGAAACCTCAACTCTTACAATCTAAAAACAATAGAAATATCTAAAAAATTCTCTGCAGGAGAATATCCTGTGTCTAAAAATAAAGTGTTACCGTTTACATATCAAAAATCCGTTTTCCTCGTTGTCGTGGCGCGGAAATTGTGTTAAAATATTTTTAGAAAATTCACACGATGTGCGAGAAGGCAGAAAGGATGAAAACAACATGAAGGATGAGTACGTAGCCTATGTAGGCACTTATACCCATGGAAGCAGCATTGGTATTCATTTATATGATGTAAATGTAGAAGAAGGCACTCTGACAGAGCGAAAAGTCATACCGGTCAACAACTCTTCCCACATTGCCCGTTCCTTAAACGGCAAATACCTGTATTCGATTGCAGATGAAGGCGTTGCAGTGTTTGCAGTGGAGGATGACGGAGACCTGACCCCGATCAACAAAGTAGACATCGACGGCATGCGCGGCTGCTATCTGTCGGTGGACAAAACCGGAAGATACCTGTTCGTGGCAGGCTATCATGACGGAAAAGTAACCGTTGTACATACCCATAAGGACGGCCGCCTCGGAAGTCTGATGGACGGCGTGTTCCACAAGGGCCTTGGCAGTGTGGCAGAGCGTAACTTCCGCCCGCATGTCAGCTGTGTCGTTCCTACACCGGACAACAAATATGTCTGCGCAGTCGACAACGGCATTGACCAGATCAAAATGTACAAGCTGAACACACAGCGTGACCGCCTGAAACTGGTGGATATCCTGCGCTGTGAGCGTGAATCCGGTCCGAGAGAGATCGTTTTCAGTGAATCCGGAAAATACGCGTATGTCATTTACGAGCTGATGAACAAAGTCGATGTATTCAGCTACCGTGATACGGGAAACGGACCGGAATTTGAAAAACTGCAGTCGATCAGCACCACATCCGCGAACGTGGACCAGGCGCACGACGCTGCATCCGGCATGTGCCTTTCCCCGGATCACCACTACCTGTTTACTTCTACAGCCGGAGACAATACCGTAGCAATGTTCCATATCGACCCGGAGACCGGTTGCCTGGAGAAGAAGTTTGCACTTCCGATCAGCGGCGAATATCCAAAGGATATTGCAATGTTCCCGGACGGAAAACATATCGCAGTGGCAAACCATGAGTCCAACACGATCACAACATTTACCGTTGATTATGAGAAAAACGTGCTGGTTCAGAAAGGCCGCCCGATGAAAGTGGAGACGCCGAACTGTATTCTGATTACGAAAAAAGGCGTTCACTAAAAAAATAACGCAAAAATGCCTGCAGGAAGAACTGTATCCCGCAGGCATTTTTTGTGTTGAAGCCAGAAAGAAGCAGTCCGGCCTTTATTTCTCGTCCAGAGCCCAGACTTTCTTTACATTGTCCAGTTTGGCGCTCATGCCGACGAGCAGTGCGTCCGCCAGGACAAGAGCGGTCATACATTCCACGACAACAACGGCGCGTGCAACGACGATCGGGTCGTGGCGGCCTTTGATTTCGATGGCAATGTTTTCACCATCTTTGTTGATGGTCTGCTGGGAAGCAGCAACGGACGGGGTCGGTTTGAAACCAGCCCGGACAACGATATCGCTTCCGTCGCTGATACCGCCTAAAATACCGCCGGCGTGGTTGGTCAGCTTGACAATGGAGCCGTCCGCATTTACATGGAAGGCATCGTTATTGGTAAGCCCGGTAGCTGTGCAGACCGAGAAACCGTCTCCGATTTCCACGCCTTTTACGGCGCCGATGGAGACGAGTGCTTTTGCAAGGTTGGCATCGAGCTTTTCAAACACCGGATCGCCGACACCGGCCGGCATATGGTGAACGACACATTCGACCACACCGCCGACGGAATTTTTTTCCGCCATGGCTTTTGTTAAAAGCTCGGAAGCCTTTTCGGCAGCCTCTGCATCCGGCATATTCAGGGCGTTATTCGCGATTTCAGCGGCATCAAAAGACTGGATTTCCACGTCACCGATGGAGCGGGTGTAGGCGGAAACGGTGATGCCAAGCTCAGAGAGCATTTTTAAGGCAATGGCACCTGCAGCCACGCGTGCGATCGTCTCGCGTCCTGAGGAGCGTCCGCCGCCGCGGTAGTCGCGGAAACCGTATTTTGCATCAAACGTATAGTCGGCGTGGCCCGGTCTGTAATAGGAAGCAATGTCGCTGTAATCTTTGGAATGCTGATCCTCATTCCATACCACCATGGAAATCGGGGTACCGGTCGTTTTTCCTTCGAAAGTGCCGGATAAAATCTGAACGGTATCGGATTCTTTCCGTTTTGTGGTAAAGCGGTTCTGTCCCGGCTTCCTGCGGTCAAGGTAAAACTGAATATCCTCCTCGGAAAGCGAAAGGCCGGCCGGCACTCCGTCCACAACAACGCCCACGCCTTTTCCATGAGACTCTCCCCAGGTGGTCAGTCTGAAGATGGTACCAAATGATGATCCTGCCATATATAAAGTCCTCCTGAATTTTTTCGTATATTTATAAAATAACTGGAAAAGATTTCTAATAAATTATACCGGAAAGTAAAACATTCGTAAAGCTCTTTTTCAGAGACGAAATTCACCGTTATACCGTTTGACAAACGAAAAGGCAGCACGTATAATGAGAATGTATTTTCGGGCAGTGAAAGCCGGTAAAATAAAACAAACAAAAAGGAAGAGTGTGCATGAATTTTTTAGACAAAATGGAGCGAAAATATGGGAGATACGCGTTAAGCCATCTGACGATGTACATTATCGTAACGTACATTGCGGGCTATATCATTCAGCTTGCGGCCCCCATTATGAGACAGTATCTGACACTGGAACCATATTATATTCTGCACGGACAGATCTGGCGTCTGGTGAGCTGGATTCTGATTCCGCCGAGCAGCCTTGATATCTTTACGATCATCATGCTGTTTTTCTATTACTCAATCGGAACAAGCCTTGAGAGAGCCTGGGGAGATTTCAAGTATAATGTTTACATCTTTTCCGGTATTCTGATGACCATTATCGGTTCCTTCCTGCTGTATGGAATCTTATATGCAGTCAACGGATATCCGTCGCTGATGGGAGCGGCATTCAGCACTTACTACATCAGCCTCTCGATTTTCCTCGGCTTTGCGATCAGCTTCCCGGATATGCAGGTACTGCTGTATTTCATTATTCCGATCAAAATCAAATGGCTGGCATACCTTGACGTAGCGCTTCTCGCCTACAGCATGATTACCAGCATCATGAGCGGAAACTGGGCAGGATGTGTTGTTATTCTTTGTTCCCTTGCAAACGTCCTTGTGTTCTTCCTGATGACAAGAAAAGGAAAACGCGGCTCTTTCCAGCAGAACAGACGCCGGAAGGAATTCAAAAAGGCCGTTTCAAGAGGCGAAGCCGAATACCGCAATCCGAACGGGATCACAAAACACAAATGTGCGATCTGCGGCCGGACCGAAAAAGATGATCCGAATCTGGAGTTCCGTTTCTGCTCCAGATGCAACGGAAATTATGAATACTGTCAGGATCACCTGTTTACGCATGAACATGTAAAATAAAGAAGGAGAGAAAGTATGAGAAGAACGAAAATTGTCTGCACCATGGGACCAAATACCAACTCCCGTGACCTGATGAAAAAACTGATTGAAACCGGAATGGATGTTGCTCGTTTTAATTTTTCTCATGGAGACCACGATGAGCAGAAAATGCGTATGGATATGCTGAAAGAGCTTCGAAAAGAGCTGAAAACTCCTGTGGCAATCCTTCTGGACACCAAAGGACCGGAAATTCGTACCGGCGTTTTGAAAGATGGCAAAAAAGTAAATCTGGTAACCGGACAGACCTTCACCCTGACAACCGTTCAGGAAACCGGAGATGAAAATCACTGTTCGGTCAGCTACACCGGCCTTACGGAAGATATCAAAGAGGGAGACACAATTCTGATCGATGATGGTCTGATCGGCCTGCGCGTAGAAAAAGTAAATGCACCGGAAATTGTCTGTACCGTAGTAAACGGCGGCGAGCTCGGAGAAAAAAAGGGCGTGAATGTACCGAACGTTTCGATCAATCTTCCGAACCTGACGGAGAAAGACAAAGGAGATCTTCTTTTTGGTATTGAACAGGATATTGATTTTGTTGCAGCTTCCTTTATCCGAAATGCAGAGGCAATTAACGAAATCCGTGAGTTCCTTGTGGCAAACGGAGGAGAGCATATTGATATCATTGCCAAGATCGAAAATGCGGAGGGTGTGCAGAACATCGACAGCATCATCGATGCGGCAGATGGTGTGATGGTTGCAAGGGGAGACCTTGGTGTAGAGATTCCGGCGTGCCAAGTACCGCATGTACAGAAAATCATCATTGAAAAATGCAATCATAAATACAAACCGGTTATCACAGCAACCCAGATGCTGGATTCCATGATCCGGAACCCGCGTCCGACCCGTGCAGAGGTAGCCGATGTTGCGAATGCAATTTATGATGGAACGGATGCGATCATGCTCTCCGGCGAAACAGCAGCCGGAAAATATCCGATCGAGGCAGTTACCATGATGGGAGAGATTGCCGAGCAGACAGAGCGCTATCTGAAATTCGAAGATTACCGCGATGGAAAAGCGTTGGAAGGAAAGCTGAATGTTTCCGCAGCAGTCGGAAGTGCAGCCGTTTCTATGGTAGAACACATCAAAGCAGCCTGCATTGTGACCCCGACGATGTCCGGTCAGACCGCAAGACTGATCTCAAACCTTCGTCCGAGCGTACCGATTTACGGCGTTACCCCATATGAATGGGCAAGAAGAAAAATGCAGCTCTACTGGGGCGTTCGTCCGGTGACCGGATACGAGGAAGATTCTACGGAGAACATCATTTCCCATGCTATGTATATGGTGCGCCGTGAGGAGCTTGTAGAACGTGGCGATATGGTTATTTTTACGGCCGGAGACCCTGCTACCAACGAGGTGACGGGTGAAGGATATATGACAAACATGCTTCACATTATTCAGGCAAAATAAGCAGAAGAAGGAGACAAAAGAGAATGACGAAGAAGCCTTTTGTAACAAAAGAAAAACTGGAAGAAATCGCAGCAGCAGTACCAACTCCGTTTCACATTTACGATGAAAAAGGAATTCGTGAGAATGCGAAAGCGGTAAAGGAAGCTTTTTCCTGGAATCCGGGATTTCGTGAGTATTTTGCTGTGAAAGCGAACCCAAACCCGACACTGATCAAAATGCTGGGTGAATATGACTGCGGATGCGACTGCTCTTCTTACACGGAGCTGATGCTTTCCGATGCGATGGGATTTGAGAAAGATAAAATCATGTTTTCATCCAACGTAACACCGGCTGCAGAGTATCAACTGGCTGCAGAGCTTGGTGCGATCATTAACCTTGATGATATTACACATATTGATTTTCTTGAGAAAACATTAGGCTACATTCCGAAGAAAATCTGCTGCCGTTATAACCCGGGCGGACTGTTTAAAATCAGCACCGACATCATGGATAATCCGGGAGATGCCAAATACGGTATGACAACCGAGCAGATTTTTGAGGCATTCCGCATTCTGAAGGCAAAAGGGGCAGAAGAGTTCGGCATCCATTCCTTCCTTGCAAGTAATACCGTAACCAACGATTACTACCCGGTTCTGGCAAAAACACTGTTTGAGCTGGCTGTAAAACTGCAGAAAGAGACGGGCGTGAAGATTAAATTCATCAATCTTTCCGGCGGCGTCGGAATTCCGTACAAACCGGATCAGGAAGGCAATGACATCCGCGTGATTGGCGAGGGTGTACATAAAGTGTACGATGAAGTCCTCGTTCCGGCCGGCATGGGCGATGTTGCAATTTACACGGAGATGGGCCGTTTCATGATGGGACCGTACGGCGGACTCGTTACCCGCGCCATCCATCAGAAACACATCTACAAAGAGTACATCGGCTGTGATGCCTGCGCGGTCAACCTGATGAGACCGGCTATGTACGGCGCTTACCACCACATCACGGTGATGGGAAAAGAAGATCAGCCGTGCGACCACAAATATGACGTAACAGGCTCTCTGTGCGAGAACAACGATAAATTCGCGATCGACCGCATGCTTCCGGAAGTGGAAGTCGGAGACCTCCTCTTCATCCACGACACCGGCGCACATGGATTTTCCATGGGATACAACTACAACGGAAAATTAAAATCTGCAGAGGTTCTGTTAAAAGAGGACGGCAGCTTTGAAGTCATCCGCCGCGCAGAAACCCCGAAAGACTACTTCGCTACACTGGATGGAACACCGGAATATGAAAAGATGTTTGGAAATAAATAAGAGGTAACAACAGTAAAACCCCTTTCAAAAAGAACCGTGCGGCAGATGGCGGGTTCTGCGAAAGGGGTTTTCTTTCTTTCAAAAGCTGCTTTTTTGAAGGGAAGACAATAAAAAAAGATCTGCATCAACGTTCGTTTTTGCAGATCTTTTTTAGCTATGCCGCTGGCCGGACTCGAACCGGCACGGTTATTCACCGCTTGATTTTGAGTCAAGTGCGTCTACCAATTCCGCCACAGCGGCATTGTTCGTAATCAGAACAAAGTATATTTTACCATAAAAACAACAAGGACGCAAGAGAAAAAAATGGAATAATTATCATAAAAACTTTCTAAAAAAGATTGACGAAAGGAAAAAATAGAAGTATAGTGTAGATAGTTTAGTACCATACTAAATTTTACATCATAAGTTCAAATAACGATTTATCGAAAACGCCATCGTTAGATGGTCCACAGTGTGTGGAACGAAAACTGTTGTCTTCATAGACAGCAGTTTTTTTGTTGTCTAAAATTAGAAATGAAACATGGTTATGATTCAGTACTGTGGGAACAGCAAGAACCAGGAAGTAGAATTGTTGAAAATAGGAAAGAAAAGATGTAAAAAAATCAAAATATATGGTAAAATTAGATAAAATGTAGAAAATGGAGGAAAGAACAGATGAAAGGGGAATATTATCTCGGACTTGATATGGGAAGCGGTTCGGTTGGATGGGCTGTGACAAATGAGAAGTACGAAATTTTGCGCGCACATGGAAAAACACTTTGGGGTGTACGACTATTTGACAGTGCACAGACTGCAGAAGAGAGAAGAGGGTTTCGGACAGCAAAACGAAGATTGGATCGTCGTAATTGGAGAATAGAATTGCTGCAGAAAATTTTTGCGGAAGAAGTAGAAAAGATAGATGATGGATTTTTTCGCAGAATGAAAGAGAGTCGTTACTGGCCAGAGGATAAGCGTGACAGGCAGGGAAAGTGTCCGGAACTTCCCTATGCATTGTTTGCGGATGATGATTACACAGATAAAGAATATCATAAACAGTTTCCAACCATCTATCATCTGAGAAAATGGTTAATGGAAACTGACGAAACGCCTGATATTCGTCTGATATATCTTGCTCTGCATCATATGATGAAACACAGAGGCCATTTTCTATTAAACGGAAATATCGAACAGGTAAGAGAATTTCAGACAACATTTGAACAGTTCCTTGAAGCAGTGAGGGCAGAAGAACTTGGCTTTTCTTCCGAGATTGGAGTGGAAAGAAGCAAGGAAATAGAGGCAATTTTAAAAGACCGAACATTGACCAAATCTGCGAAAAAGACAAAAGCAGTAAAAGCAATGCGGGCAGAAACATCCTGTGAAAAAGAGTGGCTGGGATTGATTACCGGTGGAACAGCAAAACTGGGAAATCTGTTTGGGGAAAAACAGATGGATACACTGGAACGGCCAAAACTTTGCTTCGCAGATGCAGGTTATGAAGAATACGCTGGAGAGATCGAAGCAGAGCTGGGAGAAAAATATGTATTAATTGAACACGCAAAAGCAGTGTACGATTGGGCTGTTCTGGCTGATATTTTGCAGAACTATTCTTCTCTTTCAGAGGCAAAAGTGGCACTTTATGAAAAGCATAAAAAAGATCTGAAAGATCTGAAAAAGCTGGTCAGAGAGAATCTTTCAAGGGAAGAATATCAGAGACTGTTTGCAAAAAAGGATGAAAAAGCTAATTATTATGCGTATATCAAGGCACCAAAACAATGCAGTCAGGAAGACTTTTACGGTTATCTGAAAAAGAATATTATGGGCAAGATATCAGATGTGACGAAAGCATCCTGCATGCAGAAGGAAATGGAAATGGGAACGTTTCTTCCGAAACAGACTGTAAAAGACAACAGTGTCATTCCGTATCAGATTCATTTATATGAATTAAATGCAATCCTGAAAAATCTGGAAGATAAAGTTCCGCTACTGAAAGAGAATGGAGAGAAGATTCAAAAAATTTTCACATTCCGCATTCCGTACTACGTAGGACCCTTAAACGGAATTCGAAAAAAAGGGGAGAAAAGTAACTGGGCGGTACGAAAAGAAGGCAAAATATATCCATGGAACTTCGATGAGATGGTAGACTTGGAAGCAAGTGCAGAACAGTTTATTCGAAGAATGACGAATAAATGTACTTATCTGCCAAGTGAAGATGTTTTACCAAAGTATTCTCTACTGTACAGCAAATACGAAGTTTTAAATGAATTAAATAATCTGCGTTTGGATGGAGAAAAGATATCTGTAGAGCAGAAACAGAAAATATATGAAGAAGTATTCCAGAAAAGCAGAAAGGTTACACAGAAAAAACTGAAAAACTATTTAGTGAAAGAAGGAATTACCGGAAAAGAAGTTGAAATTACCGGAATTGATGGTGATTTCAAGAGTTCTCTTACGGCATACCATGACTTTAAAGAGAAATTAACAAATCTGTCACTGAACCAGGCGGAAAAAGAATGCATCATCCTGAACGTAACGCTGTTTGGAGATGATAAAGCGATACTGAAACAGAGATTAAAGAAACTGTTTCCGGAGTTGACAGAAAAACAAAGAGACAGCATAAGTAAACTGCCGTATCGTGGTTGGGGAAGACTCTCAAAAGTGTTTTTGGAAGAGACGGAAGCACCGGCACCGGAAACGGGAGAGGCATGGTCTATTATTCGGGCTTTGTGGGAGACGAATGACAATCTGATGCAACTGCTTAGCGAAAAATATTTGTTTGCATCGGCAATCGAAGAAAAGAATGGAAACGAACAAAAAAAACGGGATATTTCGTATGAATTAGTCGAGGAGCTTTACGTATCACCGGCAGTGAAGCGGCAGATTTGGCAGAGCCTTTTGATTGTAAAGGAAATCTGTAAAGTGATGGGAAACCCACCGAAACGTGTTTTTATAGAAATGGCAAGAGAAAAAACCGATCAGGGAAGAACCTCTTCAAGAAAAAAGAAACTGCTGGAACTCTATAAAAAATGTAAAGCGGAAGAAAAAGACTGGATAGATGAGATTGAAAAACGTTCCGATGCGGAAATGAGAAGAGACAAGCTGTATTTGTATTATACGCAAAAAGGAAAATGTATGTATTCCGGTGAAACAATTGAACTGGAGGAATTGTGGGATAACCAGAAGTATGACATTGATCATATTTTCCCACAGTCCAAAGTGATGGATGATAGTCTGGATAACCGGGTACTTGTAAAGAAAAAATGTAATCAGATGAAAGAGGATAAATATCCGATCGATGAAACAGTTCGGAAAAAAATGCAGCCATTCTGGAAATCTTTAGTGGATGCCGGATTGATCAGTGAAGAAAAATATAAACGGCTGATCAGAGGAAATGGATTTGAACCGTCTGAATTGGCTGGATTTATTTCCAGGCAGCTGGTGGAAACTCGTCAGAGTACAAAAGCGGCAGCAAGTATTCTGCAGCAGGTGATCCCGGATACACAGATTGTTTATGTGAAAGCGCCAACCGTTTCAAAGTTCCGTAAGGATTTTAAATTTCTGAAGGTACGGGAGATGAATGATTATCATCATGCGAAGGATGCTTATTTGAATATTGTCGTGGGCAACGCATATTTTGTAAAATTTACATCAAATCCGATTCACTTCATTAAGGAAAATCCGGGAAGAAGTTATAACCTGAAGAAGATGTTTGAACAGGAAAGAATTGAACGAAACGGAGAAATTGCCTGGGAAAGCGGGAACGGAACCATTGCGACAGTCCGAAAATTTATGGAAAAGAACAACATTCTTGTGACGCGAAGATCGTATGAGGCAACAGGTGCATTGTTTGACCAGCAGATTGTCAAAAAAGGAAAAGGTCAGGTTCCGATTAAGAGCAGTGATGAACGGCTTTGTGATATACAGAAGTATGGAGGATATAACAAAGAGGCGGGAGCTTACTTTGTACTGGCAGAATCGGAGGGTAAAAAGGGAAAGAAAATACGAACAATCGAGTATGTGCCGATTCGTCTGAAAAAGGAAATTCAGAAGTCAGAAGAAAATATAATTCGGTATCTGGAAGAGGAAAGACAGTTAAAGAATCCGCGAGTGCTGGTGCCGGAAATCAAAATAGATACTCTGTTTTGTGTGGACGGATTTTATATGTGGGTTTCCGGAAGATCAGGGGATCAGCTATTGATGCAAGGTGCAAATCAGCTGGTACTTTCCCAGGAAGAAACAGAAATACTGAAAAAAATAGTACAGTACGTGGAACGTAAAAAACAGAATAAAGAACTGAAAATTTACGATTCCGACCATTTAGAAGAAAAGAAGGTGGTGATGCTGTATGAAACCTTTTTAAATAAATTAACAAATACGGTATATGCAAAAAAACTTGGAGCACAGGCAAAGACATTAACGGAAAAAAGAGAAAAATTTAAAGAATTATGCATAGAAGAAAAGTGTATCGTTTTGTATGAAGTTTTACATTTTTTCCAGTGCCAGAGTGCTGCCGCTGATTTGAAATTAATTGGAGGATCTGGAAGAGCAGGAATTTTGTGTCTCAACAAAAATATAACCGATTGCAGTCGAATCGAAATGATTCATCAATCGCCAACCGGTATCTACGAGCAGACAGTAGACCTGAATGCATTATGAGCTGGCGGATTGTGGTTATTTCCAAACGGGCAAAGCTGGACTATCAGCTTGGTTACCTTGTGGTGCGAAATGAGGAAGTAACAAAAATACATTTAAGTGAAATATCAACCATTCTGATTGAGTCAACAGCAGCAACAGTCACAACAAGTCTGCTGGCAGAGCTGACAAAAAAGAAAATAAAAGTGATTTTTTGCGATGAAAAGAGAAATCCATCGTCGGAACTGGTTGGGTATTACGGAAGTCATGATACCAGCAATAAAATCAGAAAGCAGATTCAGTGGAGCCGGCACAGTAAAGAAGCGATCTGGACAGAAATTGTGACGGAAAAAATACGAAAACAGAAGGAACTGTTAAAAAATATGGGAAAGGAAGAAGCGGGTCTGTTAGAATCATATTTACAGGAGATTGGCTGGAACGATGAGACAAACCGGGAAGGGCATGCGGCAAAGGTATATTTTAATGCATTGTTCGGTATGACATTTACCAGAACTGCGGATTGTCCGGAAAATGCAGCGCTGAATTACGGATATAGCATTTTGTTGTCTGCGTTTGCGAGAGAAATTGTAGCGAGCGGTTATATTACACAGCTCGGACTCTTTCATGATAATATGTTTAATCAGTTTAATCTGGCGTCCGATTTGATGGAACCGTTCCGTGTTCTGATTGACCGGGAAGTAATCCAAATGCAGAGGAAAGAATTTACGCATGAGGAAAAAATACAGTTGGTCAATGTATTAAACAACGAAGTCATGATAGACGGGAAAACACAGTATGTGAATAATGCCATAAAAATTTACTGTAAAAGTGTATTTGATGCCTTAAATGAGAATGACAGTGCATTGATCCGGTTTTATGGCCTATGAGTTATCGTTTTATGAGAGTATTGGTACTGTTTGATCTTCCGGTGCTGACGGGCGATCAGAGAAGAGAATATGCGAGATTTCGAAAGTTTTTATTGAAAAGCGGATTCCTGATGCTCCAGGAATCCGTATACTGTAAGCTTGCGTTAAATACAACTGTAGTGAATGGAATCGTGGATCAGATTCATAAAAATAAGCCGGAAGAAGGTCTGATACAGCTTTTAACGGTGACTGAGAAGCAGTATGCGAAAATGGATCTGATTGTTGGGAACGTAAAGAGTGAAGTGTTGAATACGGATGAAAGGCTGGTGATTTTATGAAACTGGTACATGTGGACTTGGAAAAACCTATTGCGATTCATCGGAACTGTCCCACGGAATGGATTATAGAATCACCGGAGCTGTTTTTAAAATATGTGGAGCAGCTGCAAAAACAAAATCAGGGAGAGAAGGGAAATTTCGTACTTTCTAAAGCTGACACAGAGCTGAATATGAAAAGAGATGTGGAATTGGTATTAACGCCCTTTTCTCTTGATTTTGCGGATCACAGAATACAAAAACGGTTATTTACAGAGCTGGTCAAAAGTGCGCAAAATGAAGAAATGTTTCTGGAAACGCAGAGAATTATTGCGGAACTGAAGAAATACATCTATCAATTGGAAGCTGTCAGTGGGTACGAATTGGAACAAAATGAGGAAATCGATTTGAGCGCACTCCTAAAATTGATGGGAGTTCAGACAGAAACCGAAAAAGAGATGGGGCTTCTGGAAAAATTAACGCAATATATCAAAGTTATGGCCGAACTTCTCCAAAAAGAACTGGTGATTTTGGTCAATATTCGATCCTATCTGAACGAAACACAAATAAACAAACTCTCCCAAATGGCATGCTACTATGAAATATCCTTGCTTTTCATAGAAAATATACAAAGGGACTTTTCGAATCAGAGAGAATATTATATAATTGACAAAGATGGATGTGATGTCTATTAATATCCATCGGATGTTTGAGTACCTGTTTTGTGCAGATGAAAGCAGTTCATTTTTAAATTTGAGGTTTGAGAATGATGTAAAAATGTATGGTACTCAAACTGATAGATTGCCATACCTAATACCTCCATGGTTTGAGAATGATGTAAAAATGTATGGTACTCAAACTGAGGACGATTTCTATTCTGCAGGCATGAAGTTTGAGAATGATGTAAAAATGTATGGTACTCAAACACCCTGTCCAGAAAAGCCTTCATCGACGATGTTTGAGAATGATGTAAAAATGTATGGTACTCAAACATCAGGAACAAACGTGAAAGTCGAAAACCAGTTTGAGAATGATGTAAAAATGTATGGTACTCAAACTACTGTATATGGTGCGAATGATGGTTTTAAGTTTGAGAATGATGTAAAAATGTATGGTACTCAAACCTGAAAACGTCATATGACGGCGTAAAAGACGTTTGAGAATGATGTAAAAATGTATGGTACTCAAACACGATTTGAGCGCGTAAATGACAGCTTCTAGTTTGAGAATGATGTAAAAATGTATGGTACTCAAACTTTCCACCTCCCCTAAATCTGTAAGTAATGGTTTGAGAATGATGTAAAAATGTATAGTACTCAAACATTTTCAGGGCAAATTCTGCTAAATCGTACGTTTGAGAATGATGTAAAATTTATTTTTGTGAACAACAAGAATAGATAATTCAAAATGAAATATTCAGAAGACAGTATGAAATCGACTTAATTGTCTTTTTCTTGCTGTCTTTTTCCTTGTCTCAAAGCGCCGCACCATGTATAATAAAACCACAAGAATTTCATTTCATAGTTTTTACAGGAGGAACCTGAATCATGATCCTTGCAATAGACATCGGCAACACGAACATCGTCCTTGGGTGTGTGGAAGGGAAAAAAACATACTTTATCGAAAGACTCTCCACGGACAAGGCAAAAACAGAGCTGGAATACGCAGTCAGCCTGAAAAATGTACTGGAACTGTATGAGATTCCGGTGGAGCAGATCGAAGGAGGTATCATCTCTTCCGTTGTTCCGCAGGTGACAGAGCTCTGCCGGAGTGCGGCAGAAAAAGTGATTAAAAAGCCGGTCAAAGTTGTCGGCCCCGGTGTGAAGACCGGACTTAATATCAAACTGGACGACCCCGCAACGGCAGGAAGCGATCTTGTTGTTGTAGCAGTAGCAGCGCTGAATGAATACACATGTCCGCAGATTGTTATCGATATGGGAACTGCCACGACGATGAGTGTACTTGATCAGAAAGGAAGCTTCATCGGAGGCGTGATTCTTCCGGGACTTCGTACTTCGCTGGATGCTCTCGTATCAAATGCCGCGCAGCTTAGCCAGACCAGTCTGACAGCACCGAAAAAAGTCATTGGCAAAAATACGCTGGACTGTATGAAAGGCGGTATGATTTATGGAAACGCTGCCAGCATCGACGGCATGATCGAACGGATGGAAGAAGAACTTGGCTGCAAATGCACGATTGTGGCTACCGGAGGTCTGGCGAAAGCTGTGATTCCGCACTGCAGACATGACATCATCATCGATGAGAATCTGCTCCTGAAAGGTCTTCAGATCATCTACGAGAAAAACAGGTAGGGAAACCGTTTGTTGACAAAGTTTGCGAATTGTTATAACATATGTATAACAAAACGATACGAGAAAGCAGGGTGTAACTATGTATTATGAGACAATACAGATCGATTTCAACAGCGATGAAGCGATCTATATCCAGCTGAGAAATCAGATTATTCTGGGTATTGCCACTTCCAGAATTCAGGAAGGAGATACTCTACCTTCGGTAAGACAGCTCGCAGACAATATCGGAATCAACATGCATACCGTAAATAAGGCCTACAGCGTACTCCGGCAGGAGGGGCTTCTTTCGATTGACCGAAGAAAAGGAGCCGTTATCTCTATCGATGCGGATAAACTGTATGCCATGCAGGAACTGCGCGAAGATCTGCAGGTGATTCTTGCAAAAGCCGTCTGCAAAAATATATCAAAAGAAGAAGTACATCAGCTTGTAGATGAAATTTACAGCAATTACGCAGACGAAACATGAAGGAGACAATAGTATTATGAGAGAAGGATATACCAGTCAGGCAAAAAAAGCACTGGCATATGCGGTTAGGACAGCTGAAAAATGTGGACATAATTACGTAGGAACCGAACACCTTCTGATCGGACTTCTGAACGTGGAGGATGGCACAGCAGGCATGGTGCTTTCTGAGTTTCACGTAGATGCCGGACAGCTTACCGAACTGATTGACCGTCTGATTGCACCAGGCGGAAACACCGTGACCGAATCCCGACCGGGCTATACTCCGCGGGTACGCAGAGTGCTTGAAAATGCAGAAGCGGAGGCAGCGCGTTTTAAGAGCAGAGCTGTGGGAACCGAGCATTTGCTGATCGCAATCTTAAAAGAAAGTGACTGTGTTGCTACCCGTTTGCTTTTTACCATGGGGATCAACATTCAGAAACTATATGGAGCAATCCTTACTGCCATGGGCGAGGCACCGCTGCAGGGCGGTGCAAGCGGAAATGCAAATACCGGCCGCGGACCGCAGACAAGAGGTGGAGCGCAGACCAGCGAAACGCCGGCACTGGACCAGTACAGCCGGGATCTGACTGAGCTTGCGCGCGAAGGAAAACTCGATCCGGTTGTCGGCCGTGGGCAGGAAATTGAGCGTGTCATTCAGATCTTAAGTCGCCGGACAAAAAACAACCCGTGTCTGATCGGAGAGCCGGGTGTCGGAAAAACGGCGATTGCGGAAGGTCTGGCGCAGCGGATTGCCCTTGGCATTGTGCCGGAAACGATCCGCGATAAGCGAGTTGTTGTCCTTGACCTTTCCGGAATGGTAGCCGGAAGCAAATACCGCGGTGAGTTCGAAGAGCGTATCAAACGTGTCGTCAAAGAAGTGACGGACAATGAAAATATTCTGCTGTTCATCGATGAACTTCACACCATCATCGGGGCCGGCGGTGCAGAGGGAGCACTCGATGCATCCAATATCTTAAAACCGTCCCTTTCCCGCGGAGAAATTCAGCTCATCGGTGCAACCACGCTCGAAGAATACCGTAAATACATCGAAAAAGATGCCGCATTGGAGCGCCGTTTCCAGCCGGTCAAAGTAGAAGAACCGACGGAAAGCGAAGCACTTGATATCTTAAAAGGCCTGCGCCCATACTACGAACGCCACCACGGCGTGGAAATCACCGATGAAGCACTGGAAGCAGCCGTAAAAATGAGCGTCCGCTACATCAACGACCGTTTCCTGCCGGATAAAGCCATCGATCTGATCGATGAGGCATCCGCAGGCGTACAGCTCGCCGGCTACCAGGTGCCGGACAACATGGCAAAAGAGGAGCAGACACTGTTCGAAGTACAGAAAGAAAAAGAATCCGCGATCAGTGCCGGCGATTTTGAGCAGGCAAAAGAACTGCAGGCGCGCCAGCAGGAGCTCGAAAAAGATCTGGAGCAGATCCGAAAACGCTTTGAACGCCGTTGCAAAAACAAAAAACTGCAGGTAACAGAAGAAGAAATCGCAAAAACCGTATCCACCTGGACGAAAATTCCGGTACAGCGTCTCGCGGAAGGAGAATCGAAACGTCTGGCAAGACTGGAGCAGACACTCCATAAACGCGTTGTCGGCCAGGAAGAAGCCGTGACAGCTGTGGCAAAAGCCGTAAAACGAGGCAGAGTCGGATTAAAAGACCCGAACCGTCCGACAGGATCCTTCCTGTTTCTTGGACCGACCGGTGTCGGAAAAACAGAACTTTCCAAAGCACTCGCCGAGGCAGTTTTCGGTACAGAGCAGGCCCTGATCCGCGTCGACATGTCGGAGTACATGGAGAAACACAGCGTCTCCAAACTGATCGGATCCCCTCCGGGATACGTCGGCTACGAGGAAGGCGGCCAGCTCTCCGAAAAAGTGCGCCGCAACCCGTACAGTGTGATCCTGTTTGACGAGATCGAAAAAGCGCACCCGGATGTCTTCAACATTCTGCTGCAGGTGCTTGATGATGGCCATATCACCGACGCGCAGGGCAGAAAAGTTGATTTCAAACAGACCTGCATTATCATGACATCCAATGCCGGAGCACAGAACATTGTAGCGCCGAAACGCCTTGGATTCCTTTCGACAGAAGATGAGCGGAAAGACTACGAATACATGAAGGGCCAGGTGATGGAAGAAGTCAAACGGATGTTTAAGCCGGAATTCCTGAACCGAATCGACGAGATTATTGTATTCCATCAGCTTACCAAGGCGGATATGAAGAAGATTCTGCAGATTCTGCTCAAAGATCTGGAGCGCCGCTGCAAGGAGCAGATGGACATTGAATTGAAAGTCCGTGACACCGTGAAAGAATATCTCGTGGAAAACAGCTTCGACAGCAAGTACGGTGCCCGCCCGTTAAAACGCGCGATCCAGAGCAAAATTGAGGATCCGCTCGCAGAAGCCATCCTGAACGGAGAAGTGAAAAAAGGCGATACCGTTGCGGCTGGAATGAATAAGAAAGAGATTACATTTAAGGTTCTTGAGAAAAAATAATATAAAATTCCATAAATTATATGGTAAAATCTTTTTGATTATGGTATGATTTTCACAAAGAAACGAAACACCACAAAAGACAAGACCAGGAGGGCATTTACAAATGTCAGTAGTAAAAGAATTAATCCGCACAGAGGCAGACGGAGGCATCAGCTTCGGAGATTATGAGCTTGCGGCAAAGGCAAAAAAATCTGATTTTGAGCACAGAGGAGATCTGTATAAAGTAAAAACCTTTAAGGAAATCACAAAGCTGGAGAGAAACGGACTGTTCGTATACGAATCCGTTCCGGGAACCGCAGTTACCGATCTGAACGTATTCGACGACGGCATGACCTTCAAAGTAGAAGGACCGGAGGATGCACAGATCACCGTTGAAATGGAAGCAGAGACCGAATACAAGGTGCTGCTCGACGGCGTAAACGTTGGCCACATGACCACAAATCTCGGCGGAAAACTTTCCTTCAGCGTAGAGCTGGAAAAAGCAGAGGATGTAGCAGTAGAAATCGTAAAAGCATGATGAAATAAGAAAAGAAGGCTGTCGCAGAACGTGTGCGGCAGCTTTTTTTGACAATTATAAGGGAGACACAACTATGGCAAAAGCAAAAAAAACAGCCTTTTTCTGCCAGAACTGCGGATATGAGTCAGCAAAATGGATGGGTCAGTGTCCGGCGTGCAGAGAATGGAATACGTTTGTGGAGGAACCGATGGCGGCCAAAACACCGGCGGGAAACCAGGGGCTCGGAAGCCACAGCGCAGCGGGCAGAAAGCCGGTGCATCTGACGGAAATTTCAACAGGAAAAGAAGAGCGTATCCCGACGGGAATCGGAGAACTCGACCGGGTGCTCGGCGGAGGAATTGTGCCGGGTTCCCTGACACTGGTCGGCGGCGATCCGGGAATTGGAAAATCCACACTCCTTCTGCAGGTGTGCCGCATGCTGTCCACAGCAGGACATCAGGTTTTATACATTTCCGGCGAGGAGTCCCTGCGCCAGATCAAACTGCGCGCCGTGCGGATCGGAGAATTTAATGAAAATCTGTCCTTGCTCTGTGAGACGAATCTTGACATTATCCGCGCCGTCATGGAAAAAGAGAAGCCGGAGATTGCCGTCATCGACTCGATCCAGACCATGTATAACGAAGAGGTCAGCTCCGCGCCGGGCAGTGTATCCCAGGTCCGGGAATCGACGAATGTGCTGATGCAGATTGCAAAGGGAATGGGAATTTCGATCTTTATCGTCGGTCATGTGACAAAAGACGGTAATGTGGCCGGCCCACGTGTGCTGGAACACATGGTAGATACCGTGCTGTACTTCGAGGGCGACCGTCATGCGTCCTACCGGATTCTGCGCGGCGTCAAAAACCGTTTTGGTTCTACAAATGAGATCGGCGTCTTCGAAATGCAGACAGAGGGACTCGTGGAAGTGAAAAATCCATCGGAATACATGCTGAACGGACGGCCGGAGGGAGCTTCCGGTTCGGTTGTCGCATGCTCCATGGAGGGAACGCGCCCGATCCTGATCGAGATTCAGGCACTGGTCTGCCACAGTAATTTCGGAATCCCGCGCCGCACCGCAGCAGGATGCGATTTCAACCGTGTGAACCTGCTGATGGCAGTGCTGGAAAAACGCGCAAGAGTCAATCTTTCGACAAGCGATGCCTACGTCAACATCGCAGGCGGAATCAAGATGAATGAGCCGGCGATTGATCTTGGCATCGCACTTGCCGTCGTATCGAGCTACAAAGATCAGGTGATCGATGAGAAAACGGTCGTATTTGGCGAGGTCGGCTTAAGCGGTGAGGTCCGCGCCGTCAGCATGGCGGAACAGCGTGTACTGGAAGCAAAAAAACTGGGCTTCGAGCGGGTGATTTTACCTGCTGTCTGCATGAAGTCCGTGGAGAAAATCGGTGGAATCGCACTGATTCCGGTGGAAAATATTCAGGATGCGATTCTGCGCGTGGGGAAAAATTAGAAGGAAGTTGTGGAAAAAGGACCGGCGTGTGATGCGTACGGTCTTTTTTAAAAAATTCAGATAAAATATAAAATATGCAGAATTAACTATATTTTTCTAAAAATAAGAAAATTCGAAAAAAGGT
>ENA-ORNZ01001312-ORNZ01001312.1-human-gut-metagenome-genome-assembly--contig:-NODE-1312-length-23806-cov-4.982990_pt1 | contig 23806 bp, 17 predicted proteins | sample MGYA00242124_ERZ509040 | MGnify/ENA primary metagenome ERZ509040 (study PRJEB26280, sample SAMEA2338733) | human gut metagenome | biome: human gut; feature: human-associated habitat; material: faeces... | reverse complement strand
ACAAGGCCAGTTGGTCAAGGGGTTAAGACGTCGCCCTCTCACGGCGAAAACACGAGTTCGATTCTCGTACTGGCTGCTAGAAACTTCCGAAGTGATTCGGAAGTTTTTTTGTTGTTTGAATATATTCCTGCCTGGGTTATGCCTTCTCTTTTTGTGCAAAAAGACGCCGCAAAGCGACTTTTTTCGTCAACCTTGCGGCGTCTGGATTCAGACCTTAGGCAGTCAGAATCTTAATTTTTTACTGAAAATCCTCGAACGCAAGTGCATCGGCGTCAGCTTCTGCATTTTCTTCTGTGCTTTCCTCGAAGCCACCCTCTGCTGTGAAGCCATCCGCTTCTGGAGCAGTTTCGCTTTCTTCTACGAAGCTTTCGTCACCAAATGTGGCTGCTTCGGTGTCGGCTGCTGTGGTTTCGTCGGCGAAGCCATCGGATTCTGGTAAGGAAAGTTCATCCTCATCATAATCAGATATGTATGTTACTTTAAATGTAATCGAGAAATTATCACCTTCATACTGACTCAGTTCGAAGTAATAGGTCTCTCCACCTTCCAGGTAAACATCTTCCAAATAACCATTAGCATTATGCTCAACATACTTTGAATCTCTGTACACATAAATATCTACATTACTATACCAGGAGTCTCTTGTAGTGTTTGTATTTCTTAAATCATAATAGCCTGATTTCTCCGGTACAAATGTGAAATACTGAACGGAATCCCGATCAAGGGAAACAGTGTATTCCTTATCGCACTCAACAACAGGTGCCTCATACTTCAGATACTTAACAGAATAAACCTCCGTTACATTAACCCTCTTATTTGTCATTGTAACGCCAATTATGTTACCTTGTTCATCTTTTTGAAGTTCTGCAACTTTATTTTCATCATCGGATTCAACGATCATATCCTGCAGGCTCTCTGCTGTTCCCATCACTGTAATCGTCTTCTCATCCATGTCCAGTGTATATTGCAGAATTCCTGCACCGTAAATCCGGTCAGGTGTTGTAACCCTTGTGTCTGTAATATAGTTTACAATGTAACTGTACGTTTTATTTCCGCATGTCATTATGACTTCTGCATCATAATCATATGCTTCTGTATCTGTATTTACCGTGTAAGTAATATTATCAGCAGTTTTTATTGTAAAGTCATGATTGGAATTTTCAAGGAAATAAATGTTAATCATTCCACTTTTACTCCAACTACTAACCTCTGCACGTGTCACCATAGGACCGGTAATATCTTCCGGACTAATTCTGAAAAGATCACTATAATCAGGCTGATAATATACTTTCCAGATTCTGGCAGCACCACTTATAGAATCTGTAACAGTAATTCTCTTTACATACTCTTCTCCTGTTACATCTTCGATCTGAGTATTGAAGTTTTCATTGTCGCTTCTCCAGAATGTAACAGTAAGCTCTCCAAGAGTTTCACTCTTTCCAGATATAGTTATGCCTGTTTCAAGATCATATTCACCTTCATTGCGACTGGAATAATTGGCATAAACGCCATCAACCATTACCTCTTCTATAGAGCCAAAATGATTAATGATCTCTAACACGTCATCTAATTTTGAAATCATTTCCTTCACTTCTTCTGAAGTATTCGATTTCTCAGCCTCAGAGAGCAATGCCAGCATATTTGTCTTGTATTCATTATCTACAAGAACATTTGCATAGTCCGTTAACATGTCAATTTTCCGCTGTAATGAAGCTTTCAACACTTCCTCTTCAGACATACCAACAGTACTGCTTCCGTCATCTGGCCAGTAACCAACTGTATTAATACTGGTTACTCTGCCTGTAACAGAATCATAATCGCATACATGCCACAGATTTCCAGACTGACCTGTCGGTACACTAAACGTATTCAGAAGAGTGCTTCCTCTGTAAACCGTAACGATTGCACCAGACTTATCAGACATATTCTTGCTCTCTTCATCTTCCTGATCTGAAAAATCATAAATGTAGAAACGATAGGTTCCTGCGGTCTGTTTGTAAATGGTTGTTGTTTCCGGACCTTCCCAGCTTACATCATCTACATCCAGATCTGCATATTTTACATAACCGTCTTCGTCATCATATTCTTCATATGTCTTATCACTGTAATAAGTATGGAAGTTTCCAATTCCTTTTACTCTCGGTCCTACCAGATGAGAATCCAGGTCAGACGGTGCACCTGACTCTTCATCACCCCATCTTAAGACGAAACGGATCTGGTCATCATTGATGATTCTTGTAACAGAGAAAGTCTTGGTTATAGTCTGTCCAGCTGTTACAGTTACACTAAACGGTGCTGCTACAATTTCAGATTTCGCATCAGCAGATACTACCTGAATGGTATAGGAGCCAATCGGAAGCTCTTCAATTGCACATTTTCCACTTGCAGAAGCCTCTACTGCAATCTCTTTCAAAATGTTACCGGATACGTTATTTGCTCCTTCACGAATCTCCAGGGCAACTGCATAATCAATAGCATCTCCGGTTGCTGCATCTACAAGAGTAAGTTCAATATTACCAGTTGCATCATCTTCACCTGCAACAAGTTCTACCTGTTCGTTGCTGAATGCATTTTCATAAGCACTTGTGATTTCTACAGTCTGAAGTACTGTGCGATATCCTTCCGCCTTCACTACAAACCAGTAATTTCCCCATTCTGCTTCAAACGCGTATGTTCCATCTTCAGCGGTATCTGCTACTTTATTTTCTTCTGTCAGGTACTGGGAAACATTTCCTTTGTTGATTCCTGCCGCATAGTTTAACAGGTATACAGAAGCACCAGCAAACGGTGCCTTGTCCTCTGCCGTTACTACTTTACCACTTACAGAAACCTTATTAACTTTTACAGTTTCATCTTTCTCTGCCACTACAGTATCCAGAATCTTACCAGAATCAGAATCTTTTACCGGCACTTTTCCAAGACCCTTTACATCTGGAATGTTGGCTGCATCTGATACGGTCGCAGTTGTATTTTCTGCACCTGCATTCAGAGTCAGTTCAACCTTGCTCTCTGCTTTCAGGTTCAGGTTCTGGCTGGTGGAAATAGTACTTCCGCCTGCTGAAGCTGTACTGGTAACAGGGATCGCTGCTGCGGTGTTTTTACCGGATACATTTACATCTGCCTTTGTGGACAGGGTAAGTTCGGATACTGTTCCGTTATTTACCAGATCAAGCTTTGGTGCTTCGGACTCACCTTTGTTTACTTCGATGTTTGCGCTTGCGCCTTCATCAATTGCCACTCGTCCGGTTGCTGCCTGGAATATAATATTGTTGCCGGTTGCTTTCTCAATAAAGGTATTGGATGCAACTGCTTTGATTACAATTTCTTTGAAATTACCATTGTTGACAACTTCGCCGTTTGGTGCATTTACTACAAGTGTTAAATCAGACTTGTCTTCCTTTGGAATTTCGAAGCTGCTTGCTCCGCTCTGCTCAATTACTACTTCTTTCAGATCCGGATTAGAAGAAGCGAGTGCTGCATTCAGTTCAGCCTGAGTGGAAACCACCTGCTGGGTAATTGGAGTAGGGGTTGGAGTTGCAGTTGGTGCTGGTGTTGCAGTCGGCACTGGAGTCGCGGTTGGTGCCGGGGTTGCGGTCGGTGCTGGGGTTGCAGTTGGCACCGGGGTTGCGGTTGGTGCCGGGGTCGCAGTTGGCACTGGAGTTGTGGTTGGTGCCGGGGTTGCAGTTGGTGCTACGCTGACAGTTACTGTGCATTTGTAGCTTTTTCCATTCGCACCCTTAAATGTAACGGTACATTTTCCTGTCTTTTTACCTGTGATCACACCTTTTTTGGTAACAGTCGCAACTTTCTTATTACTGCTGGATACAGATTTAATCTTTGTTCCATTCAGCTTTACAGTTGCTTTTGAGCCAACTGTTACGTTCAGCTTTTTCTGGCTCAGAGCCGGTGCTTTTACCGTAATCTTACAGGTATAGGTCTTCTTTCCTACTTTGGCTTTGATCGTAGCCTTACCTTTTTTCACTGCGGTAACTTTACCTTTGCTTACTTTTGCTACTTTTGCATTTGAGCTGGACCATTTTGCTTTTTTGCTGGTTCCTGTAACCTTGAGTGTAACTTTTTGGCCTGGATACAGGGTTGCTTTTGCCTTATTCATTTTTACGGCTGCTGCCTGAACCGAAAGACTCATAGTCAGCACCATAACAACCATAAGCAAAAGTGCAGAAAGCTTTTTCCACATTTTCTTACTCATAATGCTCCTCCTTCGTTAAAATATTTTTCCGGTTTACCGCGATAAACTGGACTAATTTAATAATAAAATATTCTTTCTTCTATTTCAAGTACATTTTGGTTAAATTTTGCAGACAAAAGAAGGAAGCGTTACTGATCACTCTGTTCACAGTAACACGCTTCGCGATGCACAGAAATCATGCTTTGCATGATTTCGCGCCGCAACTCTCGGGTTTTCTGTGAACTTTGTTCACAAAAAACACCTCGCGGAATGTTACCAGTGAACAGTAACAAAGAAGCCTCCATATTGCAATCTCACATCACAATACAGCGGCTTTCCTTATTTTTCCTAATTCACTTCAACTTCTTACTCTTCCACATCCTCCGCCGGTTCTGCCGGGATGAAGACTCTGGAATTTTCATGTTTTTCTTTTTTCTTTAACGCTTCTGCTTTCTCAGTGGCCTCCCTGCAGAATTCCATCTGGGAATTGATCAGAAGCTTGCCTCTCTTGTCCTGCTTCTCGTAAGTTCCATCAGGCTGAAGAATATGGGCTTTTACATTATCACGGAACTCCAGATCCAGAACATGCTTGATCTCATTCTTGATCTGCTCGTCCTCGACCGGGAAAACAATCTCCACACGGCGGTCCAGATTACGAGGCATCCAGTCCGCACTTCCCATATAAATCTCGTCACTGCCATTATTGTGGAAATAGAAAATACGGCTGTGCTCCAGGAAGTTTCCTACAATGGAACGTACATGGATATTCTCGCTCACACCCGGGATTCCCACTCTCAGACAGCAGATACCTCGGATCAGCAGGTAAATCTGCACGCCACAGGAAGATGCATGATAAAGAGCTGCAATGATCTTCGGATCACAAAGAGAGTTCATCTTCGCTACGATCATAGCCGGCATTCCTTTCTTCGCGTGCTCTGCCTCTCTCTCGATCAGCTTCAGGAAACGATCCTTCATCCAGATTGGTGCCACGATCAGACGATTCCAGTTCTTCGGCTCAGAATATCCGGAAAGCATGTTAAACACTGCAGTTGCATCCTCGCCGAAGCGCTCATCACAGGTAAAAATGCCGCAGTCCGTATAAAGCTTTGCAGTAGAGTCGTTATAGTTACCAGTTGCCAGATGGACATAACGGCGGATTCCGGTGTCCTCACGGCGAACCACCAAAGTAATCTTACTGTGTGTTTTCAGGCCAACCAGACCATAAATAACATGACAGCCTGCTTTTTCCAGCATTTTTGCCCACACAATATTGTGTTCCTCATCAAAACGTGCCTTCAGCTCTACCAGAACCGAAACCTGTTTGCCATTCTCCGCTGCCTGGGCAAGTGCTGCAATGATCGGGGAATTTCCACTGACACGGTACAACGTCTGCTTAATCGCAAGTACATCCGGATCCTTTGCCGCCTGGCGTACAAAATTTACAACCGGGTCAAAGCTCATGTATGGATGGTGTAAGAACACATCACCCTCACGGATCACCTGGAAAATATCCTTACTGGTATCTGCAAATGCAGGCACTACAGCAGGGGTATATTTCGGCTCTTTGTACTGATCAAAGCCATCCTGTCCATAAACCTTCATCAGCATGGTAAGATCCAGTGGTCCGTTAATATAGAAAATATCCTCTTCTTTAATGTCAAATTCCTTTTTCAGAATGCCAAGAAGTCTGGAGTCCGTTTTATCCTCCACTTCCAGGCGGATCACCTCACCCCACTGGCGCTTCTTCAGCTGCTTCTGGATTTCCACCAGAAGATCCTCCGCCCCATCCTCATCTATGGAAAGATCCGCATTTCTCATAATACGGTAAGGATGTGCACAAACCACATCATATCCAAGGAAAAGCTTGTCAATATTGCGCTCGATAATCTCCTCCAGAAGGATCACAGTAGTGTCCTCTTTATTCCCGGATGGAATGACAACCACACGCGGCAGTACAGACGGCACCTGGACAGTGGCAAATACCAGTACATCCTTGCCCTTTTTCTTATCCTTCTTGGAAATCAAGGCGCCAATATTCAATGTCTTATTTCGAATCAACGGGAAAGGTCTGGAAGAATCCATTGCCATAGGAGTAAGAACCGGATAAACATTATCCTCGAAATAACGGTCCACATACTCCTGCTGTTCTTCGTTTAATTTCTCATGCTCCATCACCAGGTGAAGTCCTACCTTCTCCAGCGCCGGAAGAAGGGAACGGTTCAGAGTGCTGTACTGGGAACGGACGAGTTCATGTGTCTGGACACTGATCTCCTTCAGCTGCTCTTTTGGTCCCATTCCTGCAATATCTGTTTTCTCATAGCCGGCATGAACCTGGTCCTTCAGAGAAGCCACACGAACCATGTAAAACTCATCCAGATTGGAAGATACAATGCTGGTAAATTTCAGTCTTTCAAACAATGGCAGACTTTTATCTCTTGCTTCTGAAAGAACACGGTCGTCAAACTTCAGCCAGCTCAACTCCCTGTTCACAAAATACTCCGGTTTTTCAAAATTTTTCAGATCCATTGTGCCCCTCCTCACACTTTTCTCTTACGTCTGAATACCAGACGGATACCAAATACCTCTTCAAAAAATTCAACTTTATCCATAAGAAGTCCAAGTTCCAGGGAGATATCCTGCTCAGAATCAACTGTAAGAAGCAGAGTTCTGTCCTTCAGCATAGCCTTCATATTCTTTACCTTCTGATAATGGCTGCGATCCATGGCATTTGCAATACGAAGGATTGCAGTCAGCTTGGCGATCAAAAGATATACGGAACGATCCATTCCGACTTCTCCTGCGATCTCGCTGTAATAAACAAATTCTGTGGTATTGTAGCGCACCGCATTTGCAATGATCTGACGTTCTTCTGTGGAAAGTCCGATGATCTCCGTAGCCATAATGATCTGATAGGAGCACTCTGCCACATCTCCCATACTGATATATTTGCCACAGTCATGAAGCTGCACTGCGATCTGAAGAAGCAGACGCTCTCTGTCTCCCATTCCGTGAACTTTCTTCATGCTGTCAAAAATCGCCAGGGCAAGGTCGGTAGTACCCTTAATATGATCCTTTCCAGTAGAATAACGTTTGGCAATGTTTCTGGCTGCCACCAGAATATCATTTTCAAAATTATGTGCGCTCTTAATAAAATTCTTCTTTTCCCCGAAATCATAGGCAATGCCATCAAGAAGAGATACACCTGGCATCCAAAGCGCTTCTGCATTGAAAAGATCCATAAAATCTTTACAGATAACCATAGTTGGCACGATCAAAGCGGCATACTCCGGATCAATATCCATTTCCTCTGACAGTGAAGTCTCGGTCTTATAAACCGTATTCTCATACCGCTTCTCGAATTCAGCCCGTGTAATAATGTTATCCTGTCTCTCCTCACGGAAAATAGTCTCAGTAAGAAAATCCCCCATAAGGATCAAATTCTTTATCTCGCGGTCTTTCAGATAAAGACGCTTAAACCCGGTCAGGTCATTACGGATAAACTCCTCCACCAGCTGTGCATAATTCGTATTGGTTTTCTCCAGCTCCTTCAGACGTTGGCGGATACGCACGCTTCCCATTTTCAGGCTCTGGGTGGTTACAAGCGCATCTTTGTCAAACAGGGAAATCTGCAGGTTTCCACCGCCCACATCCAGAATAGCGGTTCCTTTCTGGATCATTTTCTTAAAGCCATTCTCAATGGCCGCAATAGATTTATAGCCCAGAAAATGCTGCTCGGCATTGCTTAAAACCTCCACATGAATTCCGGTTCTTCTGAAAATCTGTTCAATGATAATCAGCGGATTCTTCATCTCACGGAAAACACTTGTGGTACAGGCGCGGTAGTCTTTCACACCGTACTCTGCCATGATCCTCTTAAAGTCGTTAAGTACTTCACAAATAGTATCTACCTTATCCACTTCCATGGTTCCGCCGGAATATACCCCTACTCCAAGATTCAGACGATACCGGATATCGTCCACAGTCCGGAAACCACCCTTTTTGGAAAATTCAAAAATTTTCATGGTGATCTCATAAGAACTGATATCAATTGCCGCAAATGTGGTCACTGCCATACGTTTTTCCCTCCTGCCAAGGATTATTTCATTCCAGACATAAATTTCAGATAATCTCTGGTAATCTTTTACTGTTCCTCACTTGTTCCCAGAACATGATCAATAAACTGCTGCGCCGTTCTTCCAGTGAGACCGCCGTGAGAAAGCTCCCAGGCGTTTGCCTTCGTCAGAAGCTCCTCTGCAGGCATTGTAACACCATAGCGCTCTGCAAGTGTAGTAACAATATTCTGGAATTCCTTCTTGTTGGGTGCACCGAAATAAATCCGCACGCCAAAACGGTAAACCAGAGAAAGCTTCTCCTGCACAGTATCGGAGGAATGCAGATCTTCATCGTCTGCCACCTCCAGCTTATCCCCGGATTTCTCCCGAACAAGATGACGTCTGTTGCTGGTTGCATAGATCAGGATGTTGTCCGGCTTTTTCTCAAGACCGCCCTCGATCACTGCTTTCAGATATTTATATTCGATTTCAAATTCCTCAAAGGAAAGATCATCCATATAAAGAATAAATTTGTAATTACGGTTTTTGATCTGTGCGATCACATCATTCAGATCCTGAAACTGGTGCTTGTACACCTCGATAATGCGAAGTCCTTCGTCATAATAACGGTTCAGGATACCTTTGATGCTGGAAGATTTGCCAGTTCCTGCATCACCAAAAAGCAGGCAGTTATTGGCCTTTCTTCCTCTTACAAAAGCCTCCGTGTTCTCGATCAGCTTCTGCTTGGGGATTTCATATCCAACCAGATCATCCAGATTCACATGGGCGATTCTGGTAATCGGTGCGATCACCGGCTTGCCATCCTTGCCATGCTCAATACGAAATGCCTTGTTCAATCCCAGCTTACCTACGCCGAAATCTTTGTAGAACTGCACCATATCTGCCATAAACTCTTCCACTGTAGAAGCCTCTGCCAGTGTTTTGCTCATATCACAGATTCTGTCGCAGATACGCTGGTTGTATACCTTGCTGTTGCATCCTGTATTCACATAATTACAGAGAAAATCAGCACAGTCTGTTCCAAACGCACTGTCAAAAACAGCAAGATCAAAGTCATAAAGTTCTTTGAAAATTCCAAAATCATGAAGAGCCAGATGGTTAATGCTTCCCTCCACTGCCCCTCTGATCTCGGAAGCGGTACTGAATGCATTCTCGTGATTGACCAGAAGCTGCGTCAGATAAGTGTGCCACAGATTCCCGGAAAACCCATACATTCCTGCCATTTCCACCAGGCTTCCTGCCATATGGAAAAATTCCTCTTTACGATTCTCAAAGCCTTCTTCACCAGCCTCATAGTTGTTCATCAGTGATGTCATTATGTCCAGTACCTCACCGTTGTCGAAATTGCGGTAAAGGATACATTCTTCTGTTCTTGCCATTTTTGTTTCCTCTCAATTCCATGACGCATTTACGTGTCTCTTCTCCTTTTTGCCGTCCGCACAATTCATAACAGCACACTTTCGGATATACAAGCTCACGCACTCGCACCGTTTTTCATTCTACTTTTCTTATATTAAAAACAGATAAAATCTTCTTAAATTCTTTGGTTAATTTTAACAATAAATGAAATTGCCGCCACTCTCTGCCTTCGCAGCTATAATCTTAATAATTGCCCAGAATTTTCAAATAGCTAGTCTCTGCTTCCATGCCCCGCAATGCATTCTTTACCGCGCTGTCCCGCAGATTTCCCTCGAAGTCCACGAAGAAACGGTATTCCCAGGTTTTTCCCGGAATAGGCCGGGACTCGATCTTGGTCATATTCAGACCATTATAGATCATATGGGAAAGTACATTGTAAAGAGTTCCGCTTGCATGACGTGCCTCGAAGCATACACTGATCCTGGAGCTGTTATTCTCATAAACCGGTTTCTTTGCCAGAATAATAAATCTGGTCACATTGCTGTCATTTTTGCAGATATTCTCTGCCAGAACCTTCAGATTGTAAATCTCTCCGGCAGCCCTGCTGGCAATCGCTGCGGGAGTCTTATCCTGATCTGCGCTGACCTTTTTGGCCGCTGCGGCGGTGTTGGTTACTGCTGTGGTTTTCCAATCTCTATGCTCTTCCAGATATTCCTTACACTGGGCGAGCCCCTGAGGATGGGAATATACCCCGGCAATATCGGAAAGCTCAGCCTCCTGCAGGCCAAGCAGCACATGCTCAACCTTCAGGATCTGCTCTCCCACGATAAACAGATTATATTCTGTCAAAAGGTCATAAATATCTGTCACAATCCCAGCTGTGGAATTTTCAATAGGAAGGACTGCGTAATCTGCTCTTCCTGCTGCAACTTCTTCCATGGCATCCCGGAACAGCTTCACATGATAGCTCTTAATGTCTTCCTGAAAGTAGGCGCGCATGGCTCCATAGCTGTAGGCGCCCTCTACCCCCTGGAAAACAACAGTCACATTATTTCTGGGAAGCTGCTCCACCATTTGGAAGTCTTCCTTTTCTTTCGGACCATATTCGGTGAGAAGCTGATACTGACGCTTTCTGCTGATGGCCATGATCTGCTGAAAAAGCTCCTGGGCTCCAAGTTCGTTGAACTCACCGTGCGCTTTTTTCCTGATCTCTTCCAGTTTGGCATGCTCTCTCTCCGGATCCAGCACTTTCTTTCCGGTATGGATCTTATACTCTGCAACCTCTTCGCAGACCTTCATCCGCTTCTCAAAAAGTTCCACCATCTGATTGTCAATTTCATCTATTTTTCGTCTGCATTCCTGCAAATCTGTCATATTGTTTTCTCTCCAGTTTTTGTATTTAATCATGCAAATTCAGCTGCTGCACACTTCAATTTCCACAATGTACTGCCATTACTGTTCACTCCGTGACCAGTAACACGCTGCCATTTCAGTACCTGACACTTATCCGACATATTCTTCCACCGCATCTGTAAGCGCTCCAATAAAGGAAAGTGAACCAAATGCCAGAATCACACTGTTCTCGTCATCTCCTGCACAGGAAAACGCCTTTTCTACAGCATCTTTTATGCTCTTTGTACTTTCGGCACTGGAATTATATACCCTTGCCGCCTTCGCCAGTTCCTCTGCCGGCAGTGCACGGGGATTATCCGGTGTCTCTATGGTATAGATTTTTTCCGCAAAATGAGCTGTTTTTTCAAGGACAATCTTATATTCCTTGTCTGCAAAAACACCCATAATGTAGATCAGTTTTTTTCCATTAAAATAGTGTCGGATAGATTCTGCCATCTTGTCGGCTGCTCCGGCATTGTGGGCGCCGTCTACAATAAAAAGAGGCTTTTTATTGATAACCGTAAATCTTCCCTTCCAGCTTGTGTGGAGAAGACCGTCCTTCCGCTGTTCCATGGTAGTAGTCCAGCCAAGTCTGTCCAGTTCTTCAAGGGCGTTTAATGCCAGCACTGCATTTTCTTTCTGGTAAACACCGGCAAGGGAAATTGCAAATTCCTCTCCTTTATAAGAAAAGGTCTGACCGAATACGCTCTCTTTTTCCAAAACAGCCTCATCAGGGTCAGATACCACACAGGGTACATGAAGCTTGTTGCAGGTATCTGCAATCACCTGTGCCGCTTCCGGCTTCTGCTTTGTGGTCACAACCCGGCAGCCAGGTTTGATAATTCCAGCCTTCTTCTCTGCGATTTCTCCAAGGGTATTTCCAAGAAATGACATATGATCCATGCTGATGGAAACCAGCACAGCCAGTTTGGTATTCTTCACAATATTGGTGGCATCCAGATTGCCGCCCATTCCGGTCTCCAGAAGGACCAGATCACAATTTTCTTCCTTAAAATACAAAAACGCTGCTGCAGTCTCAATCTCAAAAGGGGTAGGATGATTCATGCCAACCGCTGTCATCTGGTCAATTGACCTGGAAATTTCTGTCACATACTTTGCAAAATCTTCCTGTGAGATCTTCTCGCCGGCAATCTCAAGACGTTCTCTGTAAGAATAAAGAGTTGGGGATATGTATCTGCCCACTTTATAGCCTACCCGGGTAAGGGTGGTGTATAAATAAGCAATCACGGAACCCTTTCCATTGGTTCCGGCTACGTGGACATAAGGAACTGCATCCTGAGGATTTCCAAGCCTGTCCAGCATTTCACGCATATTATCAAGTCCCAGCACGGAACCGTATTTCGCCGAATCATCGATATATGCACGGCATTCCTGATAGTTCATAATAAAAGCTCCTCGTTTATCAAATATCTTTTTCTCTCCATTATAACCTTGCAGCATAAATTTAGCAAGAATGGGAATGTTATTTTTATCATTTTACCCAAGGAGACCAAGCATATGAAAAAATACCCTTTTCTCTTCTGTGGTTTTACCGGCTTGTGTCTGGAGATTCTCTGGACCGGGCTCCATTCCCTGCTCCGGGGAGATGCGTCCATGAAAGGGACTACCTCTCTTCTTATGTTTCCCATTTATGGCTGTGCATCCCTGATTCTGCCTGTATACAAAAAGCTGAAAAGCCTTCCGGCACTTCTGCGAGGCTCCCTTTATACTGCCGGATTTTACCTGGCAGAATTTACCAGCGGTTCTATCCTGCAGGCTTTTCACATGTGCCCCTGGGACTATTCCGGAGTGCCCCATCAGTACAAAGGAGTCATCCGTCTGGACTATCTCCCGGTCTGGTTTCTCACTGGATTGTTTTTCGAAAAAATACTTACAAAATCTTCTTGAAAAATCATTCCAAGTAGTATATGATAGGTCGAAGAGATTTTGCGTTACCACTCACAGAAGAACCTTTTTGAAAGAGTTTTCGTGAACCGTAACACTCTACCCCAAAACCACACACTCATAACGGAGGTATATCATGAGACACTTAATGAGTCCGCTGGACCTTAGTGTTCCGGAGCTTGAGAAGCTTCTGGATCTTGCCAGCGATATTGAGAAAAACCCCAAAAAATACGCACATACCTGTGACGATAAACGACTTGCCACACTTTTCTATGAGCCAAGTACCCGCACCCGTCTCAGTTTTGAAGCTGCTATGATGAACCTTGGCGGTAAGGTTCTTGGTTTCTCATCTGCAGATTCCAGTTCCGCAGCGAAGGGGGAAACTGTTGCCGATACCATTCGTGTTGTTTCCTGCTATGCAGATATCTGTGCTATGCGTCATCCCAAAGAAGGTGCTCCGCTGGTAGCTTCTATGGTTTCTAATATTCCTGTTATCAATGCCGGTGACGGTGGTCATCAGCATCCAACCCAGACTCTTACAGACTTACTTACCATCCGTTCCTTAAAGGGGCGTCTTGACAACATTACCATCGGTCTGTGCGGAGATCTGAAATTCGGACGTACCGTTCACTCTCTGATCGAGGCGCTGGTTCGTTACAACAATGTTAAATTTGTACTGATCTCTCCGGAAGAGCTTCGTATTCCCAGCTATATCCGTGAAGACGTACTGAAAAAGAACAACATCGAGTTCCTAGAAGTAGAACGTCTGGAGGATGCTATTCCGGAGCTTGATATTCTTTACATGACACGTGTTCAGAAGGAGCGTTTCTTCAACGAGGAAGACTATGTTCGTATGAAAGATTTCTACATACTGGACAAGCAGAAACTTTCCCTTGCAAAGGATGACATGTACATTCTTCATCCGCTTCCACGTGTTAACGAAATTTCTGTTGAAGTGGACAGCGATCCGAGAGCTGCATACTTTAAACAGGCCCAGTACGGTGTATATGTTCGTATGGCCCTGATTCTTACATTATTGGAGGTGGAACTGCCATGTTAAATGTTGGAGCACTTCGTGAAGGTTTCGTATTAGACCATATCAAGGCCGGCAAGGCTATGACTATTTATCATGACCTGAAGCTTGACAAGCTTGACTGTACTGTTGCGATCATCAAGAACGCAAAGAGCAATAAGATGGGCAAAAAGGACATCATCAAGGTTGAGTGCCCGATTGAAGATCTGGATCTGGATATCCTTGGTTTCATTGATCACAATATCACCGTAAATATTATTAAGGATGAGAAGATCGTTGAGAAAAAAGACCTTCGTCTTCCGAAGCAGGTTGTAAACGTGATCAGATGTAAGAATCCCCGCTGTATCACTTCCATCGAGCAGGGACTGGATCAGGTGTTTGTTCTGGCAGATGAGGAGAATGAGGTTTACAGATGTAAATATTGTGAGGAGAAATACTCCGGTCACAGAAATAAATAATTCGTCTCTGCAAATCATTGTTTTTATAACAATATTGATATTTTATTGTGGAAGCTGAATACAGCTTCCACTTTTTTTGTAACAGAAATTTCCGGTAAAATTTCCTGTCCATCTGGTCGCATCCTCGCGGAGCGTTTTTTGCTTTATCGGAACATTACGGAGTAATTTCCAATAAAGCAAAAACCTGGGAAAATCCAGCAGAACTGAACCTTCTCAGGTTAAATATCATATTATATGTATCATACAATTTGATTCTTAAATACGCAAGCAGACCGATAAGCCGGGTTATGTCGTTGAGTGATCATCTGTCTAGGCCTTCCGTTGCCGAAAGGCTCAAGCGACCTACCTGAAAGCACGACGGGCCGCCGTATCGCTTTCTGCTCGGTCTTGCTTCGAATGGAGTTTACATGTGCCCGGCCTGTTACCAGGACGGCGGTAGTCTCTTACACTGCCTTTCCACCCTTACCATGGCAAGCCATGGCGGTTTATTTCTGTTGCACTGGTCTGGGAGTCGCCTCCACCGGACGTTATCCGGCATCCTGCCCTGTGAAGCCCGGACTTTCCTCGTCTGAACCCTTTCGTCTGTCCAGCCGCGATCACCTGGCCTGCTTGCGCAAGTGCTATTTTAACATTATTGTGGTAAGATGTAAAGCACTATTTCTCATTTCTCCCTGTCGTATAACCTGTTAAGATTACGGTAAACGGAGTAAGCAGTAACCCGGTAAATAATTACTGGGGTAAGTCTTTATACCCTTCAAGTACCTTCTCATATGCAGCATAGGCTTCTGACAGAGAGTTATACACTTTACCATCCCCTGCTTTAATAACGCGTTCATACCCCCATTTATTAAAAAGGTGATCGGAGATTGCCACATATGTTACATTTCCTTTTTTTCTCTCTGCCGTTAGAGATTTCGAGACGTAATATTTTCCATCTCCTCTTTGAATCAATATTGGTATTTTCTTACCAACTCCCACCTTATTGGTATCAAATGAAGTCCAGAACAAATATCTTTCAGATGCTTTGTCTGAATTTCCATTTCCCAGAAACGCCCATGTACCATTCTTCAATAGGCTTTGTTCGCCCAATACTTTTTCAATTTTCGGGACAAAAGTTGAAAACTCCGCTGCTTTCGAATCAATTTCAAAATCATTGTTTGAGCTTATTTTCTCATCCTTCAGACAGCCACTCTTCTCTAATACATCAAAGAAATCCTCACTCATGTCATAGCTATTTGACGCAGAAGTCCCATCCCCGCTCCACACAAATTTGGTTCCCGTTTTCTGGTCAAACGAAACCTTACAGGTTCCACCTGCTCCTGGTTTTCCAATCCAGTTATCCGTATCGCCTTCTTTTACCGAATGGCTGATCCCCCCAATTGTAATTACATCCGCTGACTGCCAGTCATACTGTTTCTGTTTCAGATTGACAATAACCTCTTTATTATAGATTCCCATGTTTGCCTCAGTCAGCACTTCTGCATAAGCAGCGCGTACATTTGCAAGGTCTGCTGCTTCCCTGCTTTTTTCCAACTGACTTCCGAAAATAGGTATTGCAACAGCCACCAGTACCGCAATAATTGCAACCACGATCAAAAGCTCTGCCAATGTAAAGCCTTTGCGATTTATTTTCATAAAATACTCCTCAACTTCTTACAAGCACATCTGCTTCATCAGGTGTTAAAACAGCTTCCCCCTATAAATTCTCTTAACAGGGAATTATTAGGCACTTCCTCGCTTGGCACAGCTACAAAATAATCAAAAAATTTCAGCAGCCTGTTTGCCTCCAGATATTCCGGCTCCTCTTTGGAAATTCCGAAGAGAAGAGGCTCTGCGTATACCTTCAGACATGCCAGTTCATAGATCAGTGCCGAGTTAAACATAACATCCGCTTCTTCCTGGTATGGAAAAATATTCTTCTCTTCCCCTCTTCTTACAGATGGCCACCTTGCAATGGTATCCTTGGCAGAGGTTCCTCTGGTTCTTGCATCCCGGACGATTCTGCGGATCAGCCTTCCGTCTGTGGTAGGAATCCGGTTGTGTTCATCAATGTTCAGCTGGGTGAGGGCACTGATATAGATTTTGAACTTGCTCTCCTTCGGAAGCGCATAGCTTAATTTGTCGTTCAGACCATGAATTCCCTCAATAACAAGGATGTCTTCCTTCCCCAGCTGGAGAAAATCGCCTTTATATTCTCTCTGCCCGGTCTTGAAGTTAAACACCGGAAGTTCTACTCTCTCTCCATTAAGAAGTGCCAGCATATCTTTGTTGAACTGCTCCACATCAATGGCTTCCAGACACTCATAATCCTTTTCCCCGAATTCATCCAGCGGGGTATGCTCTCTGTTTACAAAATAATTGTCAACAGCAATGGGATGTGGCTTCATTCCATGTGCCGCCAGCTGAATAGACAGCCTGTGGGAAAAGGTAGTCTTGCCGGAGGAGGACGGACCAGCGATCATGACGAACTTCTTGTTTCCAGCCTCCACGATCTGCTCTGCAATTCTGGCAATTCCAGACTCCTGGATGGCCTCCTGCATAAGAAGGATCTTCTGTATCCCCTGGGAAACGATCTGGTCATTCAGCTCACCTACTGTGGAGATTTCCAGCTTTCTGCCCCACTCTTCAGAATCCTTCTGCACCTGGAAGATTTTCTCCTGGGGCTGGAATTCCGGAAGCACATCCGGAGTCTTAGCCTCCGGCAGAATCAGCACAAAGCCTTCATCATACAGCTTCAGGTCAAAATATGGCACATAGCCGGTATCGTAAGCCATTGCCCCATAATAATAGTCCTCAAAATTCTCTATGCTGTAAATATTCACCCTGGAAACCCTGCGATAGCGGAACAGCTTCTCTTTATCATACATTCTGTGATGATGAAAAAGTGCAATCGCTTCATCCGTTCCTACACTTCGTTTCTTCACCGGGATTTTCTGCTCCACCAGCTCTGTCATCCGCTTCTTTACCTGGTCAAGAAATGCCTGATCCAGCTTCTGTTCTCCTTCCATGGTAAAGTAAAAACCGCTTCCTACAGAATAATGAAGCACCACTTTATCTACTTTTTCTTTGCCTGCAAGATCGTAAATTGCCTTTAAAAGCACCAGACATGCAGTTCGCTTATAGGTTTTATTTCCAATGCTGTCTTTTGTGGTGACCAGCCGGACTTCACCGTCCCGTTCTGCTTTTTTATGAAGCTCACAGATCTTGCCTCCTGCAATTACAAGAATAACAGGGGCCGGGCTGGTCTTTTCGTACGCTTTTACAACTTCTTTATAGGTAATTCCCATGGGAAACTCTCTGGTTTCCCCATTGATTGTAAGTTTCACTGCATGATCCATAAAATCTCCTTTTCTGATCCGAAAGACCAATTAGGCTAAACATAAATCACATTTACCAAAACCAAACAACATTATTCTGACAACTCATTTTATCTCCGGGCGGACATCATCTCGCCCATCCACAACAAGTCTCCCCTTTATAATATAGTATACGGGCTTCTCACCTTTGCGCAGCTGACTGTAAGCTCCGGAAACGCTTTTGCCAGTCTTTCCTTCATATCTTCCATAAAAATATATTCCGTACCGTAATGACCTGCGTCAATGATTGCAAGCCCCTGGGCTACGGTGTCAATTCCGGTATGGTGGTCAATATCACCTGTCACATATACATCCGCCCCGGCTGCAAGCACATCCTGGATCATGCTTTTACCAGAGCCGGTACATACGGCAGCCGTTTTCACAGTCTGTTCCAGATTTCCGTACACTTTCACATCTGAAAGCTTCAGGTTCTTTTTCACAAGAAGGGCGTACTCCTTTAAAGTCATCTCACAAGGCAGATTTCCCACGCGTCCAAAGCCAATGGGCTCTCCGTCTTTTTCCCCGGTGGCACAAAGTACCTTCGTATCTGACAGTTCCAGATATCCGGCACTTAAATCTGCCATTCCCAGAATATCATAGTTGGTGTGCATTGCATAATAAGATATTCCATGGCGCACCAGACTGATAATCTTCCGTCCTGTAAAGCTGTAATTATTGATCTTCTTAATACCGGAAAAGATCATAGGATGATGGGTAACGATCATGTCAGCGCCAGCCCGGATAGCCTCGTCTAACACTGTTTCGGTAAGATCAAGGGCAAGAAAGACATGTTTTACCTCACTCTCGTCATCTCCTGTAAGAAGTCCCACATTATCCCAGTCTTCTGCAACTGCTGCAGGAAAATTTCCTCCCAGCCAGTCTGTCAGTTCTTTAACCTTCATATTCTTCCAGCGCAGCAGCGATCAGCTGCGCCTCCTCCTTTACTTCCAAAATGCGGGCAGTAACTGCCTCTGCCTTCGGTGCCGCTTCCAATTGTTCCAGAATCTGGGAGCGGATCCGGGATTCCCGCTGAAGATAACGGTAAAGCACCTGGTTCTTTTCCTGAAGAAGATATTTGCCAAAGGCTTCCTCCAAGGTGTAAGCAGCTGGATTTTCCGGCATTTCTGCCCCTTCATCAGCATGCAGGTTCTCAGAAAAAGCGGCTTTCACAGACGTATTTTTTGTGAAAGAATCCACGTTAAGTTTCAAACTGCTGTGAACATTTTCCCCAGGCACCACCCGCATCATGGGATAAAATTTTCCATCCTCTTCCACCATTTTCTCTTCTGTGATCTCCCAGCCTTCGGACTGGATAAATCTGCGAAAATGGGGAATGTCGGACTGTGGCTGTAAAATCAGCTCAGAGAAAGAATTTCTCACAGACCTGCCATCTGTGAGAATCCTTTCCATAAGGGGACCGCCCATACCTGCGATCACAAGGGTGTCACCCTCTCCGGCTTTCAAGCCTTCAAGTCCGTCTGAGAGCCGGGTCTGTATGTATTCCTCCAGTCCATACTGCCGGATATGTTCCTGTGCCCTGGAAAGTGGCCCTTTTCGCACATCCATTGCAATGGCGGATGGAATTTTTTTCTGCTGTATCAGGTATACCGGCAGATATCCATGATCGCATCCCACATCTACCAGCCGGTTTCCTTCTGTCACCAGGTCTGCGATTGCAGACAGTCGTAAGGATAACTGCATAGTCCTCTCCTTAATCCAGATAATCCTTCAGCTTGCGGCTGCGGCTTGGGTGACGGAGCTTACGAAGAGCCTTTGCCTCAATCTGACGGATACGCTCTCTGGTAACATTAAACTCCTTGCCAACTTCCTCAAGTGTTCTTGCACGTCCATCATCAAGCCCGAAACGAAGGCGAAGAACCTTCTGTTCTCTCTCAGTAAGAGTGCCAAGAACTTCTACCAGCTGTTCCTTCAAAAGAGTAAATGCTGCAGCATCAGCCGGAACCGGAACATTGTCATCCTGGATGAAATCTCCAAGATGGCTGTCCTCCTCTTCACCAATAGGGGTCTCCAGAGAAACCGGCTCCTGGGAAATCTTCAGGATCTCACGCACGCGGTCAACCGGCATGTCCATCTCTTCCGCGATTTCCTCCGGAGTAGGTTCACGTCCAAGCTCCTGGAGTAACTGTCTGGAAACGCGGATCAGCTTGTTGATCGTCTCAACCATATGAACCGGAATACGAATGGTACGCGCCTGGTCTGCAATGGCTCTTGTGATAGCCTGACGGATCCACCAGGTAGCATAGGTACTGAACTTGTAACCCTTTCGGTAATCAAATTTTTCGACAGCCTTGATAAGACCAAGGTTACCTTCCTGAATCAGATCCAGAAAAAGCATTCCACGTCCTACATAACGTTTTGCAATGCTGACAACAAGACGAAGGTTGGCTTCTGCCAGACGCTTCTTGGCATTTTCGTCGCCCTGTTCCATTTTCTTTGCAAGCTCGATTTCTTCTTCTGCTGAAAGAAGCGGAACTTTACCGATTTCTTTCAGATACATACGAACCGGATCCTCAATGCTCACACCTTCCGGAACAGAAAGATCGATCTTGTCCAGCTCTACTTCTTCCTCATCGTCCAGACCATCAATATCCATGTCATCGTCCAGCATAAGGTCATCTGCACTGTTCTCTGTGATACGCAGCACATCTACCCCACTTGCCTCAAGGAAATCGAAGATCTTGTCCATCTGTTCCGCATCCAGTGGCTGGTCTTTGAAATAATCACTGATTTCCTGATATTCCAGTACGTTTTTCTTCTTTTTTGCAAGCTCCAGAAGTCCCACCAGTTTCTCACTGAATTTGCCCATATTCATTTCCATAGGTACTCTAACCTCCATATAGTGTTAATATTTTATCCTTATTCAAAAGAAATATGCAATTGCTGCCTTTTTCTTCCAAGCTCCTCCAGATCCTTCTTGGCCTTTACAAGCTCCTGTAAAGCCCCCATATCTGCAGGATCCCAGTTTTTATTTTTCTCCGCCAGACTCTCCTGCTTAATGCGGATCAAAGCATCGGAAAATGCTCTCTGCTGTTCCTCCTTTGTCTCAAGGTGGATCGTGGCATTAAAGAGAGAGGCCACCTCTTTCTGCTCTTCACTGTCTGTAAAAGCATTCAGAAGTCTGGCCGGATTCACATCTCCCTCTTCGTGCTGCTTCCAGAGCATTTCTGCCACCTCTTTATAAAGAGGAACTACAAAATCTGAAGGGGAAAGATATTTCTCCACAGTATCAAAAATTGCCGGATAGGTAACCAGCCAGGTAAGCATCAGCTTCTGGGATTTATCTGCCGCGCTCTCCTTTTTTCTCATTGGAGAGCCGCCGGATTTTGGCTGGATACGCTTCTCTGCAGGCGTACCCTTCAGAGCAAGGGTGTTTACACGCTTCCGAAGGTCTTCCACACTGATTCCATATCTGCGGTATTCTTTTACAATTGCTTCAATATACAGATTCCGCTCCAGTTCATCAGAAAGTTCCAGAAGATACTGGGCACACCGCTCAAAAAACCGGTTCTGTCCCTGTGGCTCATCCATAGGAAAATCACCGGAAGCAATACTTATCCGGAACATAAAGCTGTCCGTAGCTGCCTCCAGCCTTTTCTCAAAAGCCTCTGCGCCTTCTGCTTTGATAAATTCATCAGGATCCTTGTGAGGCCGTAAATTCACCACTCTGGAATTCACGCCGGCTTCCCGTAGAATGGGAATGGCTCGCAAGGCGGCTTTTACACCAGCTTCATCACTATCGTAAAGAAGAAGCACTTCCTGTGTATACCTCTTCACCAGACTGGCATGTCCGGATGTAAGCGCCGTTCCCAGAGAAGCCACTGCATTGGTAAATCCTGCCTGGTGCATGGAGATTACATCCATGTAGCCCTCGCACAGGATCAGGTAATTTTTCCTGGTGGTTCTGGCTATATTCAATCCGTACAGATTACGGCTCTTGTCAAAAATACGGGTCTCTGGCGAATTCAGGTACTTGGGCTTGCCGTCTCCCATCACTCGCCCGCCAAATCCAATCACCCTGTTATTGACATCCATGATTGGAAAAATAACACGATTCCAGAATTTGTCATACATGCCCTGGCGTTCATCCACATTGAAAAGGCCGGATTCCCGAAGAAGTTCATCACTGTAATTCTGGGATTTCAGATATTTATACAGGTCATCACTGTACTTGTCTGAATACCCCAGACCAAATTTCCTGATCGTCTCTTCGCTGAGACCTCTGCCTGTAAGATAATCGTGGGCATTTTTTCCACCTTCACGGCGCAGCTGGTAATAAAAATACTGAGCCGCTTTCTTATTGATCTCAAGCAAGGCTGCACGCTTCTCCGCTTTCGCCCTTGCCTCCTTGGAATATTCGATCTTGGGAAGTTCCACACCGGCACGCTCTGCCAGATGGGAAAGTGCTTCTCCAAATGAATAATTCTCATATTGCATTACAAAATTGTATACATTTCCTCCAGCTCCGCAGCCGAAGCAGTAATACATCTGCTTGGACGGCGTTACGGAAAAGGAAGGGGTCTTCTCATTATGAAAAGGACACAGACCAAAATAGGAGCTTCCTCTTCTGGTCAGTCTTACATACTGGGATATCACGTCTACAATATCATTTTTCATTCGCACTTCTTCAATGATATCGTCGGAATAGCGCATGCTTATCCTCCTTTGATTTGATATGCCGCATATCCAAGAAAATGCGACATCTTTCGCGTAAATAAATATTATATCTCATTGCAAGAGTTTTGTCCACGTTCTAATAAACCTCCCAGGCTCTTGGTATGAAAATCTCCTTGAATTTCTTCATGGAATACTGATCCGTCATTCCTGACAGCCAGTCACATACCGCCCGGTCTTTGGGAACTCCCTTTTTCTCAATAAGAGCAACGTACTCCCTGGACATTGCTTCCGGGTGATCTATGTAATAGGCGTATAATTCTGTCAGCATTTTGATTGCCTTGGATTCCTCACGCTTCGCAATGGGATTCAGATATACTTTCTGGAACATCTCTGATCGAAGATCCATGAGTGCCTGCTCTACAGGAGCAGACATCTGAATGGAAGGCTGGTCAATGCTGTGCTCAATCACATCATGTACAAAGGTATTCAGCCTTTCTCTTGTGGTCTGTCCAAGAAACTCCCTGAGACTGGCAGAAATATCATTCTCTGTAATGATCCCAGCTCTCTGGGCATCGTCCATATCATGATGAACATAGGCAATCTTATCCGAAAAGCGGACTACCTGTCCCTCCAAAGTGGACGGATGACCGCTGGTACGGTGATTCAGGATTCCGTCTCTTGTCTCCCAGGTAAGATTCAGTCCGTCACCGTTCTTCTCCAGTACTTCCACCACGCGGACGCTCTGACGGTAGTGGGCAAAGCCCTCAGGATGAACGGTATTAAGTGCGGTCTCTCCTGAATGTCCGAAAGGCGTATGACCAAGGTCGTGTCCCAGTGCAATCGCCTCCACAAGATCCTCATTCAGGCGAAGTGCCTTGGCTATAGTACGTGCGATCTGGGATACCTCCAGAGTGTGCGTCAGCCGGTTCCTGTAATGATCTCCTTCCGGAGCCAGAAAAACCTGAGTCTTATCCTTCATCCTGCGAAAAGCTTTGCTATGCAGGATCCTGTCCCGGTCTCTCTGGTAAACCGTCCGGACGTCACACTCTTCTTCCTCCCGGTCTCTTCCTCTGGAACGTCCACTGTATGCGGCATAAGGACTCAGCAGTTCCAGTTCTCTTTCTTCCATGCTCTCTCTGATATTCATATATCTTCTATCCTCCAAAGACTGACAGGTAAGCCGATAATCTTCCTCCTATTAATTATATTCTACACAAAATTTCAAATTCCTCTTTTTTTCAAAAAAAACTTGAAAATTTTTAATTTTTTTCAAAAAATGTGTTGACAATCATATACCCCTTTGTTATACTAATATCCGTCGCAGCGAGAAAGAAAACTTTCTCCGAAAAACGCGATATGCGGAAGTGTCGGAACTGGCAGACGAGCAAGACTAAGGATCTTGTGAG
>ENA-ORNZ01001257-ORNZ01001257.1-human-gut-metagenome-genome-assembly--contig:-NODE-1257-length-25124-cov-3.066177_pt1 | contig 25124 bp, 12 predicted proteins | sample MGYA00242124_ERZ509040 | MGnify/ENA primary metagenome ERZ509040 (study PRJEB26280, sample SAMEA2338733) | human gut metagenome | biome: human gut; feature: human-associated habitat; material: faeces... | reverse complement strand
GAATTATCTCAGGAACTAAGTGTTCCATCCAGTTATATTCCAAAAATAACAATATTGTTAAGTTTGCAGAATACATACAATAATAAATTAGAGAGCGTAAAGGTTTCAGATGTTATCCGCCCTGGAGAAGATGAATATTTTGGACGATTTTATGTTGTATTAAAACTGAACTTGAAGGAAAAAAGCTACGAGTGTGTATATTCACATATCCGTGAAGTGTATGAGAAAGTAAGGAAAACAAAAAGTTATGAAGAGTTCATAAATCAATATATAGAAAGATATGTGTATGCTTCTGATAAAAAAATGGTTCATGACTTCTTATCAAGTGAAGGATTAGAAGAAAGACTAGTTGATGGATGTATGGAAAAAGATCTTCCATATCGCAGAATTACTGGAAAAGATAAGAATGCATATGTTTGGATGGAAGCAAAAAAATATATAGATGCAAATGAGAATACTGCAATTATCACCTTACATAATGAGAAGATTGTCCAGAACACAGTAATAAGAATGGAACAGGAACTCGTAAAGAAAGAACAGGATTTGGCAAAGCAGTATTGGGATATGGTATCGCTTTTAACTACTGTATTGAATCATAATCAGATAGTTGAATCAGGGTATCAAGATGATATCAGTTTCTATACGAAACAGGTATATCTTCAATTGCAGAAGAATTATCCGGAATACGGAATTACGGATGAAGAAATTGCTTCAGTAGCCATTTGGCACCGATTCATGATATTGGAAAGATAAAAGTACCAATTGAAATTTTGAATAAAAATGGAAAGTTGACAGATGAAGAAATGAATGTAGTAAAACAACATCCATTAGTAGGTGCAGCGATGACCCGGAGATTCCCAGAAGGCGTAACAACGGAAAAGCTGAACCAATATAGCTATGAAATATGCAGACATCACCATGAAAGATATGATGGTTCAGGATACCCGGACGGTTTAAAAGGGAATGCGATTCCGCTCTGTGCACAGGTTGTGGGACTGGCTGATGCATATGATGCATTAATCAGTCCTCGCCCATATAAAAGAAAACTGACTTATGGAGAAGCGTTGCAAATGATCCTGAACGGGGAATGTGGCTCATTCTCCCAACCGCTGCTTCATTGTTTCCTGGAAGCGGCAATGCAGAAGGAATGAATAAAAAAGGCAGATAGCTGAGAAATAGGAAAATATATTTTGAGGAGGAATTTGTGTGAAGAGAAAAAAGATATGGCTAAGATGGATAGCCTGGATACTTTTATTGGTTTTGTGTATGAATAGTGCAGGAACGACAGCTTTGGCAGTTTCTGCAAATGATGAGAGTATTCTGAATATAAATGGTTCTCTTGAGGAAGAAATGCTTTCAGAAGAATTTATCTCAGAGGAGGAAAGCACATCATCGGCGGAAGAGACTCCGAAAGAAGAAATTACGCCGCCGTCGGAAGAAACTCCGGGAGAGGAACTTACTCCCCCATCAGAAGAAACTCCGAGAGAGGAACTTACTCCCCCATCAGAAGAAACTTCGGGAGAAGAAATTACGCCACCGTCAGAAGAGACCCCGGGAAAGGAACTTACGCCACCGTCAGAAGAGAGTCCGGGAAAAGAAATTACGCCGCCGTCAGAAGAGACCCCGGGAGAAGAAATCATTCCCCCATCAGAAGAGATTCCAGAGGAAGAAATTACTCCATCCACAGGCGAGGTTAGAGAAGAAGAAAAAGCCTTTGAGGAGCAGATTGCACAAGAGGAATCACCAAAACTTCAGGAAATTTCCGAAGGATTTGATATTGATTTCTATGTCATTATCGATGGAAACAAGGTAAAGCTTCAGCATAATGACATTACCGGCATTGCAACATGGAAAGATGGAAGAACTACCTACCATGGTGTTTCCATTGAGGACCTGCTCCTGATATATGAAGAATTTGGATTTGTGAAAAATGGTGAGAATCAGAATCCGGATGCAAATAATAAGTTTGTATCTGCATACCGGGGAAAAAGCAGGATAGAATACGGAAAAGTTTATACAGACACAAAATCCGGAAAGACCTATGTTTCTTACAATTATGGACAGAATAAACAAGGGGAAGCGATAGATGTTTACTACCTTCCAAATGGAAAAGGCGTTGCATTAAATTTAAAAGATTCTGTAAAAAAGGACAATTCGTTTTATTCCGTAGAGGTAAAGGGCGAAGGGCAGGATCGGATCCGTTATGCATTAACAGGAACTGTAGTGGAAGAAGCTGTGGCTGACTTTAATCCCCAATTGCCAGACCAGACAGACCAGATCGAATGGACCTGTATGGGAACAGACGATAAGGTGATAGATGGTGTACGGGAATCGGGGAACCAGACGAGATTCGCAATTGGAAAAATCACACAGTCTTATGTGATCCAGAGAGCGGACCAGACAGCCTTTGATATTCAGTTTTATATATATGTGGACAATGAGGTTCGAAAGCTGCCGGCTGATTCTCTGAAAAAGGTGTATAAATGGAACCGTCAGGGCAGATGCTATTTATCTGTCAGTGATCTTGCTGAGATTTATAGAGAGTTCGGCTTGAATGCAGAGGAAACACAGTCCGGAAATTATTTTCCATATACAGTCCGTGGTGAGAAGACATTAGCACAGGCGACAGTGGTAACTTATAAAGGACAGCAATATGTATCTTATAACCTGGACAAGCAGGAAGCAACTGTACCAACAGACGTTTATTATATGCCAAAAGGAGCATCTGATGGCGAAAAAATTCCGGATAATGATTCAGACCAGATTAAGCAGAATAAGAACAGTTTCTATTCGGTTACAGTGATCAATCCAGATGGAAATCGAACAGTGAGTTACTATAAGAAAGATTCTGCGGTCACAATTTCCGTTGATCCAGGAGATACGAAGGAAAGCGACTGGCTTTGTGCCAGTGAGGATGAAAATAAAACAATATCTCCGGTGAAACAGGGCGATAAACTAACCTTTTCTATTGGGAAGATAGAGCAACCATATACGGTTGCATGCAACACTTTTGCACCAGCAACCTTGAACATTAAATTCTATACTTTTGTAAATAATGAGAGATATAATGTTCTAAACGAAGAAATTCCTGTTATAAAAGATACTACAACAAAGCCGGGAACAGTTTATTATTATATTTCTAATGATGAGTTAAAAAAGCATTTTGAAAAATTTCATTACGATGGTTCTATTCAAAATGGAGCAAAAGAGCGTTTTTATTATTCCAAGAGAGATTACGATACAATCCATAATGCAGGGAAATACACGATAGAAGGTCATGAATGTATTTATATAGGAAAGTCCGGAGAGCCGATGGATGTGTATTACCTGCCAGACGGACAGAATATTGCCACAATGAGTGCAAAGACCTTACTAGAACACGACGATGATAGATATAACGGTTTTTACAGTGTGACAGTACAGGATGAAGATGGACAGGTTTACAGCCAAACAGCTTTGCGTGATCTTCCGGCAATTGATTTTGTTGCAAGAAAGTCAACACTTACAAGAACAGTTAGTACAAAGCCGCGTGTAGAAGAACAAACGCAGGATATAAACTGGGAATGCAGAAAGGAAGATGGTACTCTTTCAGCGGTTACATGGAGTAAAAATGAAGCAGAGCATACCATGAGCTTTACTATTCAGCCAGATGATGCAGTACGTCCATATGTGATTGTTCCTGATAATACAGAAAAGCCGGCTGCGGTAAAAGAAGCAAATATCAGTTTTTATGTATTTATCGATGGACATTATAAGCTGATAAAGAACCTCAATGCTGAGCAGCATTACATAATCAAAGCAAACAGTGGCCGAGCCAGTCGTTATTATTTGCGAGCTACACCAGATGATACGATTTCTAAAATTTACAGTGAGTTTGGTTTCACCCCGGATAAACTGGAACCGGAAGCAGATGGCAAAGAAAAAATCCTGTTTGGTTATGCGACAGACAGCCGTGTGTTTGTACAGCATCCTTATAAGGACAACGATGGTACATGGTATATTCCTGTCCTGAAAAACGGGAAAGATGTATCTGTCTATTATTTCTCACAGCCAAACCCACTGAATCCAGACAGAATCGAAAATTATTTTGATCGTTTGACAGGACTTTCTTCTCAGGTTGGGCTGGCAGGAAGACATTTCAGTGTAGAGGGAAGTTTTCATCTGATTGAAGTGTTGGATCCACTGAACCTGACCAAAAGAGAGGCGATTAAGAGACAGTATGTAGGCCATGGGGAAGCATATACTGTGGAAGTACCAAAGAGGGCAAGTTTAGAAGGTGAGTATTATGGCAAGGAGATTGTCTGGAGTTGTACATCTAATGACAGGGACGAAAATGAGGTTCTTCCGGAACCGTCCGGAGATGATAAGGTAAAATTTGAAATTCCGAATGTTAACTCATCTTATGAGGTGATCGCAGACAAACCGCTGGAGTCTGGGGCAGTCAGGGTTATCTATAATACAACTCGTTATATGAAGAAACTTCCTAAGGAAGCTAAGTTGACCCCTCAGGTTGAGAATAAGACAAGACATACAGATGATTATGAGAATGAAATAGAAGCTGGAAAACATAACGTTAAGTCACCATATCCTCTGGTTTATGATCATGAAGATAATGACAGCAAAGAGTTGGAACAGTATGAATTCGATCATTGGGATTACAGAAACAAAGACGGAAAGTGGCAGGAATGCGGTGCAGGGGATTCTATTTCTGATCTTATAAATAATAATGCAAGACAGCCAATCACCCTCTATGCAGCGTGGCGTAAGGTGAGTAACCAAAATCGAAAACAGGTACAGTTTTATATCTGTAAGTCAGCGATGCCGGAAGATGGTTCGGTAGCATTACCAACCACGAATGTAGACGATTATACAAGTGCGGTTGCCGTGGCAAACTGTAATGTGAAGGCAAGTATATTGCATGATGTTCCAGTTCTTGGAAATAAGAATCCATCTACGTGGGAACAGTATGCGGATGGAAATAAGAGAGTGCAAGAACTTTTGCAGGGAACTAAACCAGATGAGGGATATATTGGAAATGGAGACTATATCTACAAGATAGATAGAATTCCTTCCGATGAAGAGGTATTCCAGACAATTCGTGAAAGCGGACGTATGATTCGTATCGGAGACAGGGAGATTCCGCCATCGAAATTAGATACCGAATTCTTCACCATTTATTGGTATTCTTTCAAAAGTGAAATGTCCGATGGGTGGCATATTGACGGACGTATTGTAGCAAAAAATGGTTACCTGACAGTAAAGAAAGATTTTGTCGGAATGCCGGAAGCAATAGAGAAAGTCAAGAAAGATTATTATATCCAGGTAGATATGGATGAAAAGCTTTTAGATGGAAAACCTCAGCCACCTGCATTTCATGAGCATATGAAACTTGTGCTTCCTTCAGAAGATAGCCAGAAACCGGATGCAGAAGCTCCGCAAGCGGAGGATGCTCCAATAGAAGTTGTAGGTACATGGACAGATGATACACATACAAGCTGTACGTGGATCGTTAAGGCGGACTCATTCTGGAAATACACATTAAAAGAGTACAACTATAAGCCAAAAGATTCGAATGTGAAATTTTCAGGTTGGTACAATGTTCGCAATTCTCATGAACAAGGAGATAATGTAAATTCATGGGAAGCATATCCAGAAAGTGGAATTCAATTCACAGGACGTGGAATTGGACGCGGTGGTGAGACTCTTACTATTGAATTGGAGAACCGTTATCAGAAAGAGGGAATACTCACACTGAACAAATTTGATGAGTCTACCGGACAGGGAATGGAGAAGATCAATTTTGCTGTCAGTAAGAACGGTGTTGAGGAGGAAACGGTAACAACTGATAAATACGGAATCGCACAACTTCACATTCCGTTACAAGATGAAAACAAACAGAACAGAACAGCAACTGAGACGTATTTGTTGCGAGAGACAAACTTACCGACGGGATATGTAGACACAGGAGATATACAGATCACAGTTGAGATTGCCAATGGAGCATTCAAAATCACTGATGCAAAACTGGTGGATAGGGAGGCTAACGAAAATCAGGAGGCTGTTAAGGCACCAGTTGATGGTAAGATAGACGGAAAATCTGTTCTGCTTCAGCGAGGAGATACCAGCCTTAATATCCGAAATTTTGCTAAAACAGGCACTCTGCATATCAAAAAGACATGGGAAAATCCAAATGATGCACTGACGGAAAAACAGGTGAAAATCAGATTGTATCAGAATGGAATTTCTACAGGACAGGAATTCTTGCTGAATGAAGAGAACGGATGGGAACACACAGTCGACAATGTTCCACTATTCCAGGACAGAAATCCGGTGGAATATAAGGTGGAAGAAATCGAGATAGGAAAGACACATTATTCTTCGGACTACGGGGATGGTTTCCTATATTATGAAGTTATTTATCCAGAGATTCAGTATTTCGATTCAAATGGACAACAAATATTCCCGAAGGATGAGAATGAGTTCAAGGATGTTTCCAAGATGGAACTGGAAGTGCAGAATCTGCATTTCAATCTTGCTGAACGAAGTTTCTTAAAGACGGATGATCTTCCAAGAAACCGACTTGCTGGTGCAGGTTTTCTGTTCTACAAAGTACCGTATGATGATGTTACGAAAGAATATGCGGATGATACAGGATATACAGTAGATTATGACAATACACAGAGCAAGGACGATATCGTTCTGAAAAAGGATGGAAAAACGTGTACGACGTATCGTTCCTTAGAAACAGATGAAAATGGAATGCTTCAATTACCGGAGGACTTTGAGAACGGACGATACTGGATGGTAGAATCTGTTACTCCAAACAAAAAGGACAAAGCAGATAAAACCAAAACACAGTATCAGGATAACTTTAATTTATATATGGTCGATGTAGAATCCGATATTTTATTCCTATATGAGAAATCACCGATGACAAATACCTGGAGAGCTGTTTCGGACAGACATATCGTCAATCATCCGCAAAAAGGCGGGGTGACGGTTGAGATTACAAAGGAAGTCACTGGTCCACTTGGAAACCGCAAGAAGCCATTTGATATGGAAATACTCTATTGGGAAGATGGTCAAAAGCTGCGTAGCAAGACAATTAGAACTTCTTTGAAACATGGAGATAAAGTTACATTAAAAAATGTAGATATATCTTCGGATATCATAATAACAGAAACTGTTGATACATCAAAATACGCTGTTTCGATTTCTAAAAAAGAAGAGAATGATAAGTATTCAAATCCAGTGCAGGCAACATCGAATGGAAATACAGCTGTCATGAAACAGCGGATTGAGGCTGCACGAGGAGACGTGATTGAGTTAAAAATCACAAACGAAAACACACAATTAATACCGGAAACAGGGGTTCGTCTGAGAACAAGCAGGCATGTATGGTTACTATTTGCCATAAGTATTATCATGATTCTGTTTTTCAGAAGAAGACGGAAAATAAGATAAACACTGCTATGGAACAAAACTTGCAAAAATACATCAGACATTTTACATGTTTGTTGCATTGGAATAAAAAAATAAACCACTATAATAAGGGGTATAAACTAATGCCTTGGATGTCCGAGTTAAGCTAGAACAAATAAATCCCTTAGAAGGGTTACGGACATCCTTTTTTATGGAAGGATAGGATGAAGAACGAAACTGAACTGTCAGATAAAAACAACAATATAGTACAGGAAACATCTGTAGCACAGGATATTGTTCAGTTGTTATTGAAGATTGCATTTATTGTCTTAGCAGTATTTCTTATTTTTACATTTCTCTATGGAATCGTAAGAATAAATGATGTCTCCATGAAACCGGCAATCAAAGACGGTGATCTGGTCATGTATTACCGATTGGATAAAAGGTTTATTTCCGGTGACGTTGCAGTGTTTAAAGATGACGGCAGAACCACGACCGGACGTGTTGTGGCGGTAGCAGGAGACACCGTTGACATTACAAAAAACGGACTGAAGATAAATGGTGCAGAACAGATATCTCAGGACATTTACTTTGATACCACCCAGTTTAAAGATGGAGTGGATTTCCCGGTCACAGTCGGGAATGGCCAGGTATTTATACTTGGAGATAACAGACCACAGGCATCGGACAGCCGAATCTATGGCTGCATTGATATAAAAGATGTCAAAGGAAAAGTCATTGCGATTATTCGGAGCAGGGGAATTTAATTACCGGATCCGTTAATCAAATAAAAAACAAAAGAATTCACAAGGGAGGAACTAAAATGAACATGAAAAAATTCACCAAGAAAATGCTCGCTATTGTCGCAGCAGCAGCTATGACAATGGGAATGGCAATGCCGGCAATGGCAGCGGAAGGAACAACAGCATCAGACACAACAAATAATGCAAAGGAAGCCTATATCAGCAAGACCTACAATACTGAGGTGGGAAAGGCAGAGAAATTCAGCTTTACTGCTACACAGATTACAGATGGAGATGATGTAATAAAGACTCCTCATACTGTTAATATTCCAACAATTAGTTTTGCTGCAACTGATCTTGGAACAACCACACAAAAAGCTAAGGTTGATTGTGGAAGTTTTAATGAGGCTGGTAAATATTCCTATACAGTAAAAGAGAATGCAGAGGCTGTCCCAGCTGTTACAAAGACAGAATATGAAGAATTGATCATGTCCCAGGCAGAATACAGAATGGATGTCTATGTTCAAGAGACAGCTAATGGATTTGAGATTAATAAGATTATTGTAAATAAATTAAAAGATGACAAAAATAACGAAGCAAATGGTAAAGTAGATATCGGAGATACAGACCAGAATGGTTTCAAATTTGTCAACACTTATGTGCAGGAAGCAGGTACAGGTGAAAAACCAGATCCTTCAAAACCAGATCCTGACTATACTACAAACGGCTCCTTAAATGTATTGAAGAAGGTTGTAAAGAACGTAAACTCTGAAAATGCAACTGCACCTGATTCTGATGAAGTATTTGACTTCACTGCAGAATTTACTTTCCCGACAGGAACAGATCAGAAAACTCTTGGTGGCGTAAAAGCAAATGGTACTGTGATTAATCTTGCAGATGGCAAGACTCATACATTTAAACTGAAAGATAAAGAAAATATAAAATTCACAGAACTTCCAGTAGGAACAACAATTAAAGTTACTGAGGCTGCTAAAGCAAACTACAAGGGAAGTGTTGTAGTTACACTTAATGGTGTAGAGACATCTAAAGCAGCAACAAAATACAATGAAGCAATTACAGCCAGTGGTAAACTCGGCCAGAAAAAGAACATTGTTGACGTAACCAACAGATTCAACAACGTACCAACAACTGGTATTATCATGAACACTCTTCCATACGTTCTGATGGTTGCCCTTTGTGCTGTAGCACTGTTTGGATTCGTTGCTTTCAAACGTAAAAAAGTACAGAAATAATTACATAAAATTATAAAAGAAACAGCAAAGGGAATGCGTGCGGCGATACTCCGTCGCATTCCCTTTTGCAATAAGAAAGGAAACTTCAGGAATATTTCATATGAAAAAAGCAGCAAAGTTTTTAGTCAAAATAGTCGATTATATGGTGAATTTTATAGCGTTATTGCTGATTCTTATGATAATGTTCCTGTCATGCTATATGTTATGGGATTCCAATCAGGTATATCAGGCGGCAGATGCGAAGAACTACGAAGCCTATATTCCAACAGAAAAACATACGAAATCTTTTGAAGAATTGCAGAAAATCAATCCGGACATTATTGGCTGGATTCGAATAAACGAAACAAACGTTAATTATCCGCTGCTTCAGGCAGAAGATGATGATACCTATATGAATACGGATGCCGAAGGCAAATATTCTTTAAGTGGTTCCATATTTTTGCACTGTGCAAACAAACCGGATTTTTCCGATTTTAACAATATGATTTATGGACACCATATGGAAAAACACATGATGTTTGGAGATGTGGGGCTATTCGCAGATAAGGAGTATTTTGACGAACATCCATACGGAAATCTTTTTTTTGATGGAAAAGATCATGGAATTGAATTTTATGCATTGATTCAGGCAGATGCCTATAATGAACGGCTGTTCAATGTCAGTTCAGAGGAACCGGAAGCAAAACAAGCGTATCTGCAGGAAATATCAGACAATGCTTTACATAAAAGAAACTTTGAACTTACGGAAAATGACCATTTGGTTCTTCTGATAACATGTACCTCAGACATGACAAATGGAAGAAATATATTAGTAGGAAGGCTTACGGATCAGGTCTATCCTGAGAAAGAGAAAGCCAAGAATCTGGGAACTGGAATTGATAAATTAAAAGAAAAGATGATTCAGGTGCCGGTTATCTACTGGATACTTTTGCTAATTATCGTTCTATTGCTGATAGATAGAAAATTAAAGAAGAAGGGAAAGAAAAAACATGAAAATCCTTGATTTAAAAAAAGTAACTATCATAATTGTGACTATGCTCCTTTTTCTGAGCATGCAGATATCAGTACTCGCATCTGATAACTGCACTGTAGTAAAAATTCCGGTGAAACAGCTCTTTGACAGTGAAGTGGAAAGTGTTGCAGATGAATTTTCTTATATTGTGACAACAGATCAGAATGATGCGCCCATGCCCGCAGGAAGTCATAATAGGCAATATTCTTGGACAATGGAAAAGAATGTAGCAACAGAGATTATACTGAATGTAAAAACAGCAGGACAGTATCATTATAACATTTATCAGACGACAGAAAAAAAGGAAGATTATAAATATGATCAAAGCAGGTACTATGTGACTGTCGAGGCCTACTATAATGAATCGAATCAGTTAAAAGTTGTCACAATTGTAGCAAATGAGAAGGGGGAGAAAATAGAAGCGATCTCTTTTAAAAACAGTTATATGGGAGAAGAAAAGCCGAATCCAACACAGCCCTCAAATCCGTCACAACCATCTGGTCCGTCCCATTCAGATGGATCAGGAAAACCCAATAGCGTAAAGACCGGAGATGACAGTCCTGTTATGGGATATTTCTTATTGCTGTTTGGTTCGCTGATTTGTCTAAGCGTTTTAACATATGAAAACCAGAAAAGAAATAAGAGAGAGTCACAAGATGAGGCATAATAGATGGAAAAAATATTTGAAGATCGTTTGTTCCTGGATTTTGATTTTTTCCATATGCTGTTTATCCTTAAATGTAGCTGAAGCATCTGACACCATTGTAGAAATGGAAAGTGAATCACAGGAGACGGAGGACTTTATCAGTGACATTGAAAATCAACAGACAGAACCGGTAATTGAATCGGAAATTTTGGCAGATGACGAACAACTCCCTGAGAGCGAACAGCTGTTAGAATCAGAAGTGCAACCTTCACCGGAACCAGAGAAGATTCCAGAAACTGAGGATATAATTCCGGAATGTGTAGAGGTTGAACTGTTAAAAGCAGAAATTCAAAAAGATACTACAAGTGAGACTGTACCGACCACTGACCGGGTAGAATACATTGATGAAAATGGTAATTTTATCCAGGGACCACCAACAAAGATTGCGCTGGGAAAAATTGAAGACCATAGAGTAGCGTATGTAGATGTCAATGGAAACCCAATTGCAGGAGCACCTTCTGTCATTAAATTTGGAGCAATTGCGGATCATAAAGAGCTATCTATACAAAAGAAAATATGAACCGAAAGAAGCAATACAGATGATTTCAAACGGAGAATGCGGTGTGTTTTCTAAAAAACTGATCCAGTGCTTGATGGCGGCAGCAAAGCAGCCAGAGTGGTTAAAAGTAACAAAAAGTCAAGCATGACAGAAGATTTGAGGCGATTTTATGAACAAGAAATTGAGTGTTTTAAGACGAATTACAGCAGTTGTTCTGTGTGTTACATTATTATTTTCGCAAGTCGTAGTTGCGAATGCTGAAGATTCAGAAAGAATGAATGTGCAGACCAATAGTGAAATTACAGATATATCGGAACAGGATGGTTTCAGCAGTGATACATCTGAAATATCTGATATCACGGAAAGTGATATTCCTGATTCTTTTGAAGGAGAATCAGAGCCAAATACAGATATTAGTTCTGAAGTAACAGAGGAATTTGGTAATTCTGAAGATCAAGGATTTACAGATGGAGAAGAAACAATTATCGAGAATGAAAACACCTCAGATACTTTGGAAGAAGCAAATCCAGATTATGAAGATGGAAAAATATGTATCTACAATTACCAGCAACTTCTGCAAATCGGTACAGGAACACAGATGTTTTCCGGAGACAAAGATGGAAATGTTGGTGAAGGGGATAAGGTTCTTGCAGATGGTGCAGAACTTACCTATGCATCAGATGCTTCCTATTGTTTGATGAATGATATTCCAATAGATAATGAAAATGTCTGGAACTTCCCATCAGATTTTACAGGTAGCATCACTTCATCATCAGAGTGCACGGGCAACACAGTATATGATTCAGTGACTGATACGATTTATGTGTATAACCGATACCAGCTTGAATTGATGAAAGGGGAATCTTCAGACAGCGAACTTGTAATGAGCGAGGATTATATTGCTGAAAAAGTTGGAATGGGACAGGTTTTTACACTGGAAGATGGTTCCTATCTTACTTACAGCAAAACACATAATTATGTGATTGCTTCTTCATTTACAACAGAAACACCGGAGCTTCTTGCAAATAAGGCTGGGACAGAGGAGACAACTCAGGATATTACTAGCGCATATCCGTCCGACTATGAAGGAAGAAATTATTTCGGTCAGGTGGTAAAAAAGATTGGTGATAAAAATTATATTCTGATTGGAAATGAAACACAGCTTCGGGCAATCGGAACAGATACGGATGTGACAGAGCCAATCTGGCGAGTGTATGAAACAAGAGAGAAAAAGTCGGGATTGTTAGGAGGATATACAGACTGGAAACCAGCAGCTGATACACAGACATACAAAACAGAACTGTATTATCCGGGTGATGCGGATATTGTAAAGTTTAATGACACATATAATTGGTCTGGAAAAGAATTGTATGGAAATAAAAAAGGTGACCATAAGCTGGGAGATACAGATGAGCAGAATGGTGGGGCTTTGTTAGGAACAGGTGCCACAAAACGATATCACTATGTGAGCAGTACGATTCAGGAGTCAGCTGATATGACAGTAACTGCAACAGAAAGTACTTCCAGTGATTCCAAAGCGGAATCTGAGCCAGAAAGTGATGATATAGATGCTTTTACAAGTGATGGTGACGAAAGTGATTTTACTGATGATACAACTCCGGAAAGTATAACGGTTGACGAGAATAAAACTTACATCCTTACCTATGATACATCCAAAAGTAGCAATACCAATATTGCAGGATCTGGATATAAATACAGTAAGGATGCGAATTATATTATCTTTCGTGATATTGATCTTTCCAAAGAAGGGACAAATTCTAATGGGAAAGATGATAACTGGACTCCTATAAAGAACTTCCAGGGAGATATGGAAGGCCGCAAGGGAATGACAGAAGGTGCTAATGTCAAAATCAGTAACGTAAAGATTGTACAGGACACAGCAATTAATCAGAGTGCTTATTCAAATGGAAGTAGCTCGGACACGGAATATGGTGTTGGATTTTTCAGAAGTTTATCGACCCCATATGACAGTTCATTACAGATTTCATCAAAACAGGTTGTCGTAAAAAATCTTACCTTATCAGGAGTTTCTGTATCAACGACAACGAATTCTATTAAAAAAGATTTTAGTTTGCTTGGTTTATTGTTGACCGGAGTTTTAAAAGTCCTGGGATTATCAAGTGGGTTGGAAAACGATTCAAAATCTTTTTCAACAGGAGCTTTTGCCGGCGTTGTAAAAGGAAATGTACAAATATTAGACTGTCATGTAGAAGGATTATCAGGAGTGTCTAATGCAAACAGCTGGACAGGTGGTTTTATTGGGTACATTTCAGGTATTACAAAATATGAAGCCCTTTCAGGAGTGCTTAAAGGAGTAACTGACGCACTTAGTACTCTATTAAACTTGATTCCAGTATTAGGTCTTGGGGATCTGATTACAATGCTTTTGAATGGAGGCGTTCTAAGTGTTGGAAACCTGATTCCGATTGGTTATGTGAATCCGGTGTTCAGTAATTGCTCAGTATCCGGTAGCAATACGATATCTGGGCAGAATTATACAGGTGGATTTGCTGGTGAAACAATAGGTGCTGTAATGACTGGATGTTCAGTTAATGGTACTGAGAGTGTTAATGGTACTGATTACTCAGGAGGATTTATTGGCCGTGCTTCCAATGCAGTTGTTGCAGGTGCACTGGATCATCTGGGAATCCAAATAGCTGATTTCCCGGTCAATACAGTAATGCTTGGATGTAGCATTAATGGCAGTGCAAATGTATCTGCGACAGGAAGCTCTGGTAAGGAAAGTGGTTATGCAGGTGGATTTATAGGAGAAATGCGTAACAGTTATGCCGTGGACTGCAGTATTTCTTCTCTTGGTACAGTGTCCGGAAAAGATTATACCGGAGGATTTGCCGGCTTAGCAACCCTTGGTGCTGTTACATCTATTGATGAAAATAAAGGTCTTCTTGATCTTGTGAAAAAACTTCTTACAGGTTTGTTGAACGGTAATATTACGGATATGGATATTTTGAACCTGGTGGGACTTCGCCCTTCTGTTATAAGCGGATGTACCATTGGCGGAAGTACGATATCCGTAGATGCCAGTGGCAAATATGCCGGCGGACTTGTAGGATATGCCGGAGCTGTTCAGGTTTCTAATACTTCAGAACTTGCAGACGGTTCAAAATCAACTACAAAAGCTTTGAATCGTATGCTTGCAAAAAACAGTATTTCTTACAGTTTTAATGAGCATTCTAATAGTATTACTGCATCGGAAAGCATATCTGTTTCAGCAACAGAGAGTGCTGGAGGAATCTTAGGCTATGCGAAAATGACCAGTGTCGGTGATGTCCTTGGCGGAACAGTTACAGCAGCAGACTATATGCGTTTTGAATGTAAAGACTGTTCCGTAAACGGAGGCTCTTTGGGACTTACAGTTACTGTGTCAGATCAGGAGAATGGTCGTGCTGGGGGTGCTATCGGTTATGGAACAGGTGGAGAAGTAAGGAAAACATCCGTCACAAATCTGAATTCTGTAACGGCTGGAAAGTGTGCAGGAGGCTTTGCCGGATATTTCGGAAGTGGTACTCTTGCTAATGTTGGTGGTATTAAACTTCTTGGATTACCGCTTTTGAAAATTGACAGCCTTCTTTCTGTAGGTCAAATGATTGAGACGTTTACAGTTGACAGTACTGTTTCAGGTGTCACATCAGGCTATAGTGTGTCTACCCAAAATGAGAAAGGTTACAGCGGTGGCTTTATTGGAGAATGTATTAGTGGACGAGCAAGGGACACAAAGATCAGCAACCTGAAAACGGTTACTGCAGCTGCAACATCCGGAAAAGCCGGAGGCTTTGCAGGTTTTGCCAAAGCCGGAGATGCATTAAGTGCCGGAGATTCCACTACATCAAAACTGACAGGAATTGAATTAGAGAATCTGCTTGGAGTTGTCAGTGCCCTGAGACCGGAGTTCAATAATACGTCTATTGCCTATGTTTCGAATGGTTCTGACCCTCAGGTATCCGCTGATATGGCGGGCGGCTTTGTGGGAGATGGACAGGCAGTAGATATCAACTATGGAAACAACAATTCCGGATTCAAAGCGGACACAGACACCAATATTACCGGACTCTCTTATATAAAGGGAACCAGCTATGCCGGTGGTTTTGCAGGAAGGCTGATGCCTGGTGATGTGGCACAGACAGGTTCTATTAAGTTACTGGGTCTCTTGGATGTAAATCAACTTCTCAGTGTCATGGATGTGGCTTATCCGAGAATTTCCGATTCTTCTATTGAGGGAAACAACTTAGTTGTAACAGCATCCGGAAAGAATGATGATGTGGCACTTGGAGACGCTGGAGGATATATCGGTAATGGAAAAGCAGTCATGGTTAAGAACTCTGATGTGACCAATGTAAAAAAAGTCACAGCACCGTATCATGCCGGTGGCTATATCGGAATCATGCGTTCCGGAAGTGCGGCGGAGGCAGGAGATGCCACAGGAGATCTTTTGAACAGTGTCCTTGGTAAGATTCTGAGTCTGAAAGAGTTGGCGAGTGTCTTGCAGGCTGCATCCAGCAAAATTACAAATTGCAAAGTTGCTGGTACCGCAGATGGATTGACTGTTACGGCTGACAGCGGATTTGAAAACGCAGAAGGCTATGCAGGTGGCTTCGTTGGAGAGATGCAGAGCGGTCATGTAGATAATTCAGCAAATGCTGTTGATTCCGGCAAAGGAACGGCAGTAGAAAATCTTCTAAAAGTAGAAGGCCTTCGTTATGCTGGAGGGTTCGGAGGTCTTGTAAAAGCTGGAGCAGTTGCAGAGATTGGAGCTAAATCATCAATTCTTACAAAACTGGTTGATCTAACAGGATTACTATCCCTGGTCAATGCTTTTGTTCCGGTGATCAGTAATGCCAGTGTTAATTCTGTAGAAAAAGGGTTTACTGTTAGCGTTACAGGTACTCTTGAAAAAGACAGCACCAACGATGCGGATGCCGGAAGTGCCGGAGGCTTTATCGGATGCGGAACTGGTGTACAGATCAGCAATTCCGATGTAAATAAATTGCAGCATACAGGTGTCAGTGAGCCAAAGAATCTGCAGCAGGAAGATGGTAGCAGTTATTACGGAAGCGACAGTGCATATGCGGTAAGTGGTTATCGTTATGCCGGCGGCTATATTGGGAAAGCTGCTATGGGAAGTACGGCGGCTATCGGAGGTGCAAGCGTTCTGGATCATGTACTTTCTGCTACAAATCTGTTATCAGCATTGACCGTAGTTGCATCTATCATAGACAGTTCAGATGTTTACGGAGCGATAGGCGGATTTCATGTTCTTGCAACAGATGGAGACGGTGATACCGGAAAAGCCGGTGGATATGCAGGAGAACTTCTTGGAGTGCAGATTCAGAATAGTAATTCTTATAATTTTGCACATATCATAGGGCGTGAAAGTGCCGGTGGATATGTTGGAACCATGGAGCCGGGGAGTGCGGCAGATGTGGTAAATGGATTAAGTGCTCTTGGAGGACTGATCAAGGCAGATAATCTTCTTGGCGTTTTACAGGCATTTGTTCCTGTGATCAAAAACAGCGAAACAACCTGTGTACCTTGTGGAGGTGCTGTGAGGGCTCAGGCTGAGAGTGATGACGGCATTTACCGTGGGCTTGCCGGAGGCTATGCAGGTTACAATTACGGCGGTCAGATCTGGGGAAATAATAAGGATAAGTGGAAAGGCTCTGCATATACAGGAACCGTAAGGGAATGTGCAGCCTATCGTATCCGATCCGTATATGGAACGGAATATGCCGGAGGCTATACAGGACTGATACGGTGTGCGAATGTTGCAGATACAGGAAACTTAAAAGTTTTATTCGGTCTTATTAAACTGAGTAATCCGCTGACGCTTCTTCAGGCGGTGTATCCAACAGAAAAGAATACAGCCGTCTATGGACCGCTTCGCGGACTGGATACGGATACCTGGAACAAATGGGTTGGTGCTGTCGGTTCTTATGGAAGTTACGGTAATAAATTACAGGCACTTGGTAAAGTAACGGATCAGGGTCAGTTAAATGAGATCATTTCTCAGTATGCATATGGATACGCAGTCACAGCAGGCCGGAGTACTCTGGCAAGTAAAGCAACACAGGGCGGTTCTGCAGGAGGCTATGTAGGCCGGATGGAAGGAGGAACCGTTACGAACGGTACTGCTGTAGATCTTCAGTTGGCAGAGGCTTATAGAAGTAGCGGTGGATTTGCAGGTGAGATGCTTACCGGTTCTGTGGCAAACACAGGTAACGTTTCATTGGCAGGTCTTAAGATTATAGGTGCAGACAGTCTGGCAGCATTAAAAACCTTTGTGCCGGTTGTAAAACAGTCCCATGTGGAAGGATATCGTTCCGGAGCAAGGATTAAAGCAACTGGTACTGCAGACAAAGACCCGGCGGGATTTGCCGGAGGCTATGTGGGAAGGATGATCGGCGGCCAAATCTGGGGAGATGGAAGCAACTCCTGCAGTATCACAAATTTAAGGCGTGTAGATGGAACTTCCTATGTAGGCGGTTTTGCCGGAAAAGTAGATCCAGGCAGTGTGGCAGCTATTGATACAGCTACAAAGCAGGGACTTTTGAATAAGCTTCTGGATGTTCTTATGGTAAATGCTCCGGCAGAGCTGATTAAGGTTCTGAATGCTACTGTTTCCACCATCCGTTGTGCATCTGTTTCAGCCTGGGATGACTGGGGCGTGATCGTAAACGGAACCTGTCAAAGCGGCAGCAATACCGGGTACGCAAAAGCAGCTGGAGGATTCGCAGGAAGTCTCTGTGGAGCGGTCCTTGGCGAGAAGGATAAGCCGGGAAGCGGAATCCATGCGGATAAGATCCGCTCCGTAGTGGCCGGTGAATATGCCGGTGGATGCTTCGGTATTGCGGATGTTTCCGGTGCCGCAAATATCAGTGCAGGCAATGAAACCTCGGTATTACAGTATCTTTTAAAGCTTGGAAGAACCGATGTGCTGGATACGTTTAGAAGCTATATATATTACGGAAATGTCACAGGCAGTCTCGATGCAGGGCTTGGCGTCAGTGCTAACACAGCAACAGATGCAGGACAGAATAATCAGGTTACATACAGCGGAACAGCTGGCGGATTTGGTGGTTCACTGTTAAATGGATCTGTCAAAAACAGCAGCGTAACAGGATTAAATTATGTAACAGGTCTGAACAGCGTCGGTGGTTTTATTGGTTACTCCGGAAAAAGCGGCGTTGTGAAACTGGAGAAGCTGGATGTGCTGGGAAATAATACCGGACAGCTTCTGGGCGGTGCCCTCGGTGTCCTGGATATTTTTGGTTCCCACATAGATGACAGCAGTGTGACAGGAGTGCCTGGTGGTTATACGGTTCAGAGTAAAGGTGGAGAGGAACAGATTGCAGGAGGATTTATCGGCTATGCAAATCTTACCAGAATGTCAGGATGCAATGCCGGAGGTGCTAAAAATCAGGAAAATAGCCTGAAACAGGTAGCATCAGGCGGAACAGCAGGAGGCTTCGCCGGAAGAACAAGCTTTGCCTATCTAGCGGATGTAAAACTGGATTCCACAGTAGTCGACGCTTTGCTCGTAGTTCTGAATAACCTTGTAAAGGCGTTGTATCTGGATAAGATTCAGGATTCCAATCTTTTGCATATTAATCTTGGAATTGTGAAGGTTGATGCACTGTATGAGGGAAATCTTCTCCATGTGAATCTTCTGGGACTGGATATTTCCGTTGGGCTGTCTAAAAAGTCTGATGATAACAATCAGCAGACAGATTTTGCAATCATTAAGATCGGAGATTCCTCTATTAAGCTTCCATGTGACAAAAACGGAATCATAACGAAAGATAATGATGTAAAGTCCAACATCAGTGTCAATCTGATTAAGGCAAACAGGACAAAAATCACAGACAGCAATGTATATGGAATCAGTACCGGATACGATGTCTATGCCGGCGGTGCCGGAAATGATGCAGACGGTACTGCAACAGATGGACGAAGCGGAGGCTTTGTAGGATACAACGACGAAGGACTACTGAAAAATAACAACATGTACTACTGTGACGTGGTCCGTGGAACATCTAAACTGGTGGGACCATTTAGCGGAAAAAGTGATCTGGAATCTGTATATGACTTTAATACAAAAGCAGGTGTAGAAGGTGAGAATAACAATTATCGTATTTACCGAAAACCGGCGATTAGTTTTGATGAGATCAAAAAGAATTCGAAACTTCTGACAGATACGTTCAGTCAGGAAAATGGATGGAGTATCTTCTCGGTAAAACATGTAGTGCAGGTAGATGAGTATAACACCTTGCAGAATGCAGTTATGGCAACAAAAGATTCTTTTGAAACAGCAGATCTGAATGCTTATGTATCAGATGCAAAAGCCGTTCTGATGTCAGATACCAAAACGACAGTCAATACAGAAGATAGCACATCACCGGAACCATCAGATGCACAGGATCCATGTGATGAATATGTAAATCTGACCATTAATAAGGTATGGAAAGATTTTCGGAATATGGATGGTATCAGACCTGATTCCATTACGGTCAAGATTTCCAGAAGCTGGACAGATGCAGATGGAACGGAACATACAGAAGTTGTGCCGGGATATGAAAACTATGTAATAACAGGCGATATCTCAAAATCCACATGGCAGGAAATTATTAAGTCAGAAAAACCGGATAAGCTGCTCTCGGCCTATATAAAAGATGCTAACGAAATTCCGCATTATTATAAATATTTTATTACCGAAAAGGAAATAGAAGGATATACAACTACAATCGAAACCTCTAAAGATGGATTTACCTTCACGATTATCAACCGGCATTTTGCACTGCTTCCGGATACCGGCGGCGAGGGCATTATGATGTTTATCATAGCAGGTGGCCTGTTGTTAGCGTTCCTGCTTTATACCGGACGCAGAAGGAAACGGAAACAGACGATGTAGGAAAGGGGGAGCAGGGTCATGAGAGAGATATGGCTGCGTGGGGAACTTCCACCGTAAAGGCTGAAAGAATCCCCAGCAAACCAATAAAAAATCAAAAGAAAGTGAGAAGAGGAACATGAAGAAATTAGTATCAAGATTTATGGCAGTTCTGATGGCAATGACCATGATACTGTCCATGAGCATGACTGCATTTGCAGCAGATGCTCCAAAAGGAACCCTGACAGTCAACAATACAGTGGCAGGAAAGACTCTGGATCTGTATCAGATTTTTACAGCAACAAAAAGTGGCGAGAATGTAGCATATACACTGAACAGTGCATATGAAGGATTTTTTAAGAATAATACTAGAATTCCAGGATCTGAAGATTTAACAGGTGAAGCTTTAAGTGACGCGGCATATAACTATGTTAAAACACAGGTCGGACCAGATGGAAGTAATGGTGCAGAATTTGCAAAAGCGATCCTGGGCTGGATTCTTGAGAATAATACTACTGTAGCTGCTACTCATACAAATGCAACTACAACCGCTGATGCTACGGTAATTAATAACCTGGATTATGGATACTATGTAGTTTATCCATTAGGTGCAACAGATACATCTACAGCACCTGGAAATGAAAAAGTAAAATCTGTAGCCTCTTTAGTTAGCGTTACAGGTATTGATGCTACAGTTAACATGAAGAGTAATTACCCGACAGTAGACAAGAAAATCATTCCGGCACAGAGTGGAAGCGGAATTACAATTGGTGCTATTGTGAATGGTAACTGGGAAGGCAATCACCAGATGGAATTAGATGACGAAAATGAGTCTGAGGATACCATCGCACCACATGGCGCAACAGATGAAAAGAAAGTCGGAGATTTTGGAATTGGCGATACCGTCACTTACCAGCTGACTTCTAAAGTGCCGGATATGACAGGATATAATTCTTATACTTTTAAATTTAGCGATACTTTGTCCAAAGGACTGGACTTAAAAGAAGTACTGTCTGTAAAAGTTGGAAATACAACACTTACAGCTAAAAGTACAGGAGCAAATACATATGCACTTGCATATGACAAATCTAACCGTACTTTAACAGTTACCTTAAATGATTTCTATAATTCCTATAAGAATCGTACAGGCGATACAATCACAGTTGTTTACACTGCAACCTTAAACAGAGATGCTGTAATCGGTATGAATCCAAATACCAACAAGGCGGTCGTTGAGTACAGTAATAATCCGAAGTCAGATGGAACAGGTAAATCTGAGCCAAGCATCGTAGATGTACATACCTTTGATTTCACAATCTTCAAATATTATTTAAAAGATGAGACTCAGACTGGACTGGCAAATGCAGAATTCGAGCTTTATAAAGCAAACGAAGCTGGCGATGCAGCAGATACAAATGCAAAGATTAATATTGTAGACGAAGGAAACGGCGTATACCGTCAGGCAACAGCCGATGAAGCTAAAGCAACAGGCTTTACTTCTGCAAAGATTGTGTCTGATGCTGATGGTAAAGTTCTTGTAAAAGGTCTTGAAGCTGGAACTTACTACTTAAGAGAGACAAAAGCTCCAGAAGGATACAATAAACTTCTCAGCGACATCAAAGTTGTGATTGAAGCAAATTATGATACAACAACTGGCAAACTGACAAACTATACTGTAACTTATACATACAATGGTAATACAATAACTGTAACAAATACTGATAAATTAACTTCCCCAGAAGTACCTGTAGAAAACAAAACAGGTGCACAGCTTCCATCTACTGGTAGCAAGGGTGCCCTCATGGTAACACTGGCTGGTATCGTTCTTTTCGGTGTATTAACAGCAAGCAAAGCTTTTGGCAAAAAGAAAGCAAACAACTAAGACATTCTGAAGTTTAAGAATGGATAAAAAGACAGTTCATCTTCCCGGTATTGTACCGGGAGGATGTCTGCTTTTTCTGAAATGTCCAGTGTGGACTGGGTATTTCAGAAGAAACAGACGAAAAGGTGAAAGGTATTATGAAGAAAGTAGTGAAAATACTAAGAGGAATCGGATATCTGGCGGCATTTTCTTTAATCCTGTATCCGGTAGTGAGCAATTACATCAATCAGATGAACAGCACAACGATTGCTACAGATTATGAACAGGAAGTTTCTCATTTGTCGGAAGAACAGGAGAATGCAATGATCGAACAGGCACAGGAATATAACGAAAGCCTGATCGGAATTGGTTCCATAGCAGATCCATTTTCAGAAAGTAATGAAAATCAGACAGAAAATGATGTGTATAACAATCTTTTGAAAATTGATGATACCGGAATGATGGGGTATATTGATATTCCAAAACTTGATGTTGTCCTTCCGGTTTATCATGGAACATCCGAAAAAGTACTGCAGTCAGGTGTTGGACATCTGAAAAACACCTCGCTTCCGGTAGGCGGTGAGAGCTGTCATGCGGTATTATCCGGACACCGTGGACTTGTAAATGCCAAGATATTCACCGACCTGAACAAGATGGAGGTTGGAGATGTATTTTATATTAAAGTTCTTCATCATACCTTTGCCTATCAGGTGGATCAGATTCTGACAGTATTGCCGTCCGATACAGATTCTTTACAGATTGAAAAAGGCAAGGATTATGTAACACTGGTCACATGCACTCCTTATGCAGTTAACACGCACAGACTGCTTGTACGTGGCATCAGAATTCCGTATGAAGAGGCACAGAAGATAGATGAGGAAGTTGGCCTCCAGCGTACAATCCCATTCAATTTGATTCTATTGATTGCTGGAATTGTTGCTTTCATCATCATATGGGTGAGCATTAAGTTACATAAACGCAGGAAGGAGAAAAAACATGAGCAGAATCATGAAACGTAAACGAAAATATATATGTATGGCCAGTGTGATGTGTATGCTTTTACTCCTCATTCCGTTACCTGTGTCTGCGAATGATCTGGGAAGTATATTATTAAAAGCTACTGTTGAAGATGAAGCTGCAGTATATAATCTAAGCAATACTGAATTTACGATGTATCAGGTTGGCATATATAAAAAGAATTCATGGGTTTTAGAGACTGAGTTTGCAAAGTCCGGAGTCGTATTTGACTTTGAGGATTCTTCCGCCCAGGCAGAAGCTGCAAAAAAACTGGGAAAATATGTACAGGATAACAGCATCAGAGGAATATCTGGAAAGACCAATTCAGACGGAGAAGTTATGTACAGAGATCTGGAAAAAGGAGTGTATCTTTTTGTCCAGACACAAAAAACACAAATTGGCAATCAAGTATATCGAAGTGAACCTTTTATCATAACAGTTCCGGGTAATTATGACGGTCAGATCATCTGGAATGTAACGGCAGAACCTAAATTTAAAAATGAATCGATACCACCAATTACCCCGAATACGCCACCAGATTCAGAAGAACCATCGGGTGATAAAAGCAGTCGCACTCCAAATGTAAAAACGGGAGACGATACGAATGTAATTATGTGGCTTTCCTTAATGGGAATATCCTTAATCATATTTAGTATATGCAAAAGAAAAGTCCATAAATAATATGAGGAGATCAGGGAATCTCGTTCTTTTCGTTTCGTTATATAACTGGCATAACCCAAAAACAAATACCTCCGGAGGTGCACCGTATGGCGTCACCTGGGAGAAAATGGGTTTTAAACCATGGGAAGATTTGGAAGAAAATGAGTGAGTTGTCAGTGCAATCTTATTTATCTCTTGTGACAGAAACAGGTTCCCGTTTTGCCGGAAGTAAGTCTGAATTGATTTCAGGAGCATCGAGCAGCACAGAGAAATTTTGCTGAATGATATCCAGTGTTTTCTGCTTTTTCTGTAATTTCTGTTTTTCCCGGACGGTAGCAGCTTGTTCAGATTCAAGATTTTCAATCCGCTTCTGGATTTTTTCAGAGCTAGGGATTTTGGTAACACCGAGATCCTGAAGCTCTTTTTTTAGTGAATCGTGGAGTTGGTATTCTGCCAGATGCTTGGAACGGTATTCTTTTGGATTTTTTGCAGATTTGCAATCTTCTATCACTTTACGGCAGAGCCGGTAAGAATCACAGTGTTTCTGAATGACTTTCTGCGTGCTTAGCTCACTGGTGATGTGTGCTATTCTCTGATCAGCCGCTTTAACAGAAGCATCAACATCAGAAACATGCTGCCTGAAATCCTCATAATTCAGTAGGTTATTTTCTGAAAGATAGTTGAAGGTGCGGGCTGCCTCTTTTAGATTATTGAGTTTTGCCCAATGTTCAAATCCTTCTCGATTGCCAGTCGTTACATACGTGGAGATATTGATATACAGGCGAGCTTCTCTGGACAGATGTTTTGGAGTTTTCACTTTGCTACGATTTTTAGCTAAGTGGATGCGGACGTTTTCTTCCGTATAATAACTTCCCAGAGATTTCATATAAGTGAAATTTTTTTGTTCCGGTGCACGGAAAGAAAGATGCTTTCCCTGCCGGACTTCATATCCAGCTAACTGCATTTTTTGTAGAAATTCCTCATAGTTGATGGAAGTCCAGATTGCTTTATCAACTGCAACACGTAGC
>ENA-ORNZ01001207-ORNZ01001207.1-human-gut-metagenome-genome-assembly--contig:-NODE-1207-length-26390-cov-6.902601_pt1 | contig 26390 bp, 21 predicted proteins | sample MGYA00242124_ERZ509040 | MGnify/ENA primary metagenome ERZ509040 (study PRJEB26280, sample SAMEA2338733) | human gut metagenome | biome: human gut; feature: human-associated habitat; material: faeces... | reverse complement strand
TTTGGAAATTACCCGCAAGGGTAATATTTTTTAACATTCTATTTGATAGCAAATATCCTCTTGGTCTATCGAAATGATAATACGAAAGGAAGAAAATATCGAAAAAAGGTCTTCTTTTGGTGTAGCCATCCTAAAGTATTTGATCATTACCCGTTTTTTTCGTTCCTTTGCCCCTCGAATATAAGGGGGTGCTTGCCGGAATGACGCCCAAGAAACAGGAAGGCAGGCTGAGATCATACCCATTGAACCTGGACGGGTAATGCCGGCGAAGGGAAAAAAGTGTATCTTCAGTAAAAACAGCTCACCTCTGCTATTCCTTTTAAAATTCAGGTTATCAAAAAGAAAAAGGATGAAAAGTGTTCTTATTATTGCCTCATCATTAGTGGTATTGTCGGCGCAAGGCAAAACGGCTGGACCTGCCGATTCTCTGAAAATTTCAAAAGACATCTCGCTGGACGAAGTAGTCGTCACCGCAACCAAAGTAGCCAAAGGGACACCGGTTGCCTACAGTGAACTGACAAAGGACGAGCTGAACCGCCGGAACGACGGGCAAGGCATTCCCTTCCTGATCCTCCAATCGCCGTCCGTCATCACGACATCAGATGCCGGGACAGGCATCGGCTATTCCGGATTCCGCATCCGGGGGACGGATGCCAACCGTATCAACATCACGGTCAACGGCGTACCGGTAAACGACTCCGAGTCACACACAGTCTTCTGGGTGAACATGCCGGACTTCGCCTCTTCAGTCGATAATATCCAGATACAGCGTGGAGCCGGAACCTCGACCAACGGGGCAGCCGCCTTCGGAGCAACCGTCGCCATGCAGACGCAGAAATCGGAGTTGAAACCTTATGCCGAATATTCGGTCTCGGCCGGATCGTTCGGAACAGTCAAAAACATGGTCAAGCTCGGAACCGGGCTTCTACAGGACCATTTCGTTTTCGACGCCCGTTATTCCAATATCCAGAGTGACGGGTACATCGACCGGGCCAAGGCCAACATGCACTCCTATTTTGCCTCGGCGGCTTACTATGGGGATAACACGCTGATCCGTTTCCAGACTTTCGGCAGCATCGAGAAGACCTACCAGGCATGGACAGGCGTCCCCTCCTATCTGCTGGACTCAGACCGCACCTACAACCCGTGCGGGGAATATCAAGAAGACGGTGTCACCAAATATTACCAAAATCAGACGGACAACTACCAACAGCAGAACTACCACCTGACAGCCAGCCAACGTCTGAGCGATTTGTGGAACATGAACCTGACACTCCATTACACACACGGGGCAGGTTATTATGAAGATTACAAAGGAGGGGCCAAAGTCAAGGGCTACAAGCTACCCCTATATATCGACAGCCAGGGAGACACCATCGCCAAGACAGACCTCGTCCGCCGCAAGTGGCTGGAAAACGACTTCTACGGAGCGATCTACAGCGCTAACTACCGGGGAGAGCGCTTGCAGTTTTCCGCCGGAGCCGCCATCAACCGTTATGACGGCGACCATTTCGGACGTGTCATCTGGGCAAAGCAATCGAACAACCTTCCCGTACCGGACTACGAATATTATCGTAACACGGGCGACAAACTGGATTATAATATGTATGCCAAGGCCAATTACCAGCTCCATCCCAATCTGAACGGTTATCTGGACATGCAGTACCGGGGTATCCACTACACGATCGAAGGCAGCGACGACAAAGCCGGCGACCACGTGAATGTCGACAAGCACTGGAACTTCTTCAACCCCAAAGTGGGCATTAACTTCCAAAAGGGTGGCCACAACGCTTTCGTCTCTTTCTCGGTAGCCAACCGCGAACCGAACCGCGACAACTTCACCGAAGCCGGCCGAGACGAACGCCCACAGCACGAGACGCTCTACGATTATGAAGCCGGCTACGGTTTCGGAAACTCCCGCTTCCGCATCGGCGCCAACCTTTACTTCATGGACTACAGCAACCAGCTGATCCTGACCGGCAAGATCAGCGAAATCGGCGAAGCCCTCACTTCCAACATAAAGGACAGCTACCGGATAGGGATAGAACTCACGGGAGGTGTGGAAATCACCCGTTGGCTGGACTGGAGCGGAAACCTGACACTAAGCCGGAACAAGATCAAGAACTTCACCGAAAGCATCGAGGTCTACGACGCCAACTGGAACTTCCTGCGCGAGGACCACAACGAATTAGGGACGACCGACATCGCCTTTTCACCGGACATCATCGCCAACAGCATGTTCAATTTCAGTTGGAAACAATTCAGTGCGAGCTTCAACTCCCAGTTTGTCGGCCGCCAATATATCGACAACACCTCTTGTAAAGACCGTTCCATCGATCCCTATTTCGTCAGCAATCTACGCGTCGGTTATGTTTTCAAACCAAAGTTCATGAAAGAAATAGCCCTCGATGTCACGGTCAACAACCTGTTCAACGAACAGTATGAAACCAACGCCTGGGTCTACTCGGCAATCGTTGGCGGCGAACGCTATAAAGAGGACGGCTATTTCACCCAGGCAGGAACAAACGCAATGGCACGAGTCACATTCAGGTTCTAACACACATTATAATCATGCAACTATTGGAATATTTCGGAGTATTGACCGGGTTGCTTTATCTGTTCCTGGAGATCAGGCAGCACCGGGCCATGTGGGTGGTAGGTTTCCTCACTTCCCTCGTCTATGTCTTTGTCTTCTTCTTTTCGAAGATATACGCGGATATGGGATTGAACATATACTATGTAGCCATCAGCATATACGGCTTCTGGCAGTGGACACGCAGACGTGAGGTCGAAACGGCCCAGAACGGAGAAGCCGCTCCCTCCCAGGAAGCGATCCTCTACCGTAACATGACGCCCCTCCTTTTCGCCGGGATCTGTTCCGCCATCCTCGCCCTGTTCGCGTTGCTCTATTACTTCTTGCATTATTTCACCGATTCGCCGATACCGGCAGGCGATGCTTTTACCACTGCCGTCGGAATCGTCGCCACCTGGATGCTGGCCCGCCGGATCATCGAGCACTGGATATTCTGGATCATCGTCAACTGCGTGTCCGTCTATCTTTATTACCTGCGTGGTCTCTATCCCACAATGTTTCTCTATATTTGCTACGCCATTCTGGCGGCAGTCGGATTATATACTTGGAAAAAGAAAGGAATAAGAACACATGATAGCACCTTATAATTGCGTAGTCGTGGCAAACGGCAGTTTTCCGCAAACAGCTTTACCGCTCCGTCTTTTGCACGAAGCTTCCGTCGTCATCGCCTGTGACGGGGCCATCGAGGCATTGGACAAAGCAGGCATCACCCCGGCAGCCATCGTCGGCGATCTGGACAGCATCCCGTCCTGCTTCCGCGAGCGCTACGCCGACCGCATTCATATCATGGAGGACCAGGAAATAAACGACCTGACGAAATCCGTCCGTTTCGCCCACCGATCCGGGGAGCAGGAAGTCCTGATCTTAGGGGCTACCGGGCTGCGCGAAGACCATACGTTAGGCAATATCTCGTTGCTGATGGACTACGCCCCGCTGTTCCGCCGGATAGAAATGCTTTCGGACTATGGGATTTTCACCCCTCTCCGGCAAACGACGACGCTGGCAAGCGATCCCGGTACCCAAGTGTCTCTTTTCTCACTCGCCCCTTCCGGCACGATTTCCACCACCGGACTACGCTGGCCCATCCGCGACCGCCGGCTGACAGCCTGGTGGCAAGGTACATTGAACGAAGCGACGGGCGACAATTTCACCGTCACCCTCTCACCGGAGGCCCGTGTCATTGTCTATCGTACTTTCTAAACAAAAAGTCCCGAAGGGAAATCTTGCGATCAGCCTTCGGGACAAAATACACCCTCAATTTTACAACTTAGTATTTATTCAAGCCTCACGGCTGTTTAATAATAATGCTATTCAACCACCTGTCAGGCAGGCAACTTATTCAATTGAGAAGCTTTCCATTCAGGAAAACCATCAATGTTGTCATACATGTGGAACTGCAACTTGTCATCCGCCACCCTTTTCAACTCCGTTTTAGGAGCCAGTGGCAAACACATGTCATCCACTGCAAACAGTGCTTTCAACAAAACCACATCGTACCCCTCGCGGATTACTTCTTTCTGTAGTATCACCGGCACATTCAATCTGGCCAGATAATAAGCAGAACGTTCATACGCGCACCATGAATCGCCTTCGAGATATAAGTAGACACCATGCTGGTTGTCTATCTCATTCATCAGAACTTTTTCGACATCCGCTATACGTTCCATAATCTGAATAATTTAAAATTCTCAATCTTTTATATGCAAACTCTATGTTGCAAAGATATGGGCAAATATGGCAAAGGTTACATTGTGAAAGTCTCAATCTTACTACTCAAAGCTATCAAATAGCTGATTATCGGCCTCTTTCTTACGCAACTCGTCCAAATTGGCCGCAGCTCCCTTCACACCGGCAGCTTTTGCTTGTTCCAGCAGCTTTCCGGCCTCGTCCAGATTCCCTTCCAACAGGTTCAGGACACCACGTGCATGGATAGCTTCGGGGCTATTGCCGACCTTAGCCAGATAAGTACGGGCCGCATCCAGGTCGTTCTTCGACAATGCGATATTGGCGGCGTTCAGGTTGGCGACAGGGTCGTCACTGTACATGCGGACCGCTATCTCGAACACTTCATTATATTCCTTGCTTCCGATCTCGTAGCTGTTGGCCACCGCGAACATTTCGCTCAAACTCAACTGCTGCGGACGCGTCTTGATAATCTCGCGGCCTTCTTCAACCGTAAAGAACCGCACCTGGTAAGCGACACGGTAGTCGGAACGACGCAACGAAGGATAGATATTCTTCAATACATAACGGTAAGGAACCCCTCCGTCCAAAGCTGCCAGCCTGGCGTCTTTCTTATCCGGATCATCATTGCTGTTGATGATAGCCAGCACAGCCTCACGCGAAGGAACGCTCCGGTCGGCCTCTACTTTTGCTTTCAGGCCTTCCCAATCTTCCGAACCGTTATCCAACGTGAACAGCTCCGGTTTGAAGTCGTGTTTCTTCCGGATATATTCGGAAAGTGCTTTCACACGATTGCCAGCCAGGACCGTATTGGACTTGTAGCTGCCTTCAGGCGATGCAAAACCTTTCAGGATAATGCCTTCAAGCGTGATGTTCTTATCGTTTACGACCGTACTGATCGTATTGTCGATCTTCGCCAGTTCCACCGCATTGTTACGGAAATCCGGCAGGATCGCATATTTACCCACCTGGAAGTCCAGATAAGCAGTCCCTACCTCAGCACGATGTTTCACCGTTTCCGCTTCCGGAGAGATATAAGCCAGGGTAGGCTGCACCTCATACCGCTTGTCGGGACGGGTCAGGACCTTGTCGGCTATTACGAGCGGCGCACCCTGTTCCTCTTTTCCACAACCGCACATATTCGGGACCAGCACGAAACGGGCGTCTTTCATCCACGATTCAAACGGGATTACCGTTTTATAGTTGATGACGCTTTCATTCTTCCCGGCCTGAACGACCAAAAAGCGGGGTTCATCCTGCAAGTTATTCAAAGCGATCTCGCGGTCATACACTTTCTGGCTGATCCGTCCGTTCAGCAGGATGGAAGGTAACCCTTCCTTCTGTGAAGCCGATTCCAAAACCGGTGTCAGGGAGAGGTTCTCGCGAGATTTGATCTGACTGCCGTCGACCGTGATCACGGCGTCGATCACCAATTCGTTTCCTTTTTGTTTCAGTTCGTTACAAACCACTTTTACCGGGGCCTGAGCCAGGATAGCCGGCGAAACGACAGCCAGCAGAGCTGCTGCCATATATATTTTCATTGTTTTCTTCATAGCTCCGATTATTTAATAAAGTAAATAATAGAAAGAGCAGCCTTCGTCACCCCGAAATAGTCTTTCGTTTCGCTCTTCTGAACCGTGCCGCATGATGCGCACGGATATTTATCATAGTCCAGATGCGCCCATCCGATACCGATCACAGCCTCCATACTCCAACGGTTGCTCAGCAGCCACTGATAGCCATAGGACAGGCCGGCTCCGTAGAGGTTGCCCTGATAACGGTAATTCTCCATATTTTTACTCAAGAACTTGATCCCTCCGACATTATAATCGGCATAATGGGCATGCACTCCGAGAAAATGACCGTTAAACTTCTCACATAACCAATAACGTGCTTCCGGCTGAACCATCCAATGCTTCCAACGCATGTCGTCGCCAAACTTCCATCCGTTGTAGTTACCGGACAAGTCCAGTGTCCACTTCTTGCTCAATCCCATCTCAACCCCTAAGTTGATCGTTGCAGTCGCGTCGTACAGCAAGTTTGACTTTACCGCAAACTTCTGCCCATAGACGTTCGTCATCCCGGCCAGAAGCAAAAAGAGGAAAAGTACTTTTTTCATACACTTCATTTTTAATTATCTTTTGTTTTTCTATCGCATATTAAACAACAAAGGAGATAAAACTGTTTATTCCGATACAAAAATAGAATAAGTCTTTACCACGCGCGGTAGGTGCACGTTTCAAGTTTCACAGGCAAAGCTACCAAGAACGGACCGTATGATATAAATACCAACGAAAAAAGGACAGGACGATAGAAATACCGATTAATGAATCCAAAGTGGCCTGTTCATTTCTCCGATTCCCTCTCGAAACGCGCCCATTTGAGTTTTTTATTGACGACCTCCGAAGTGCGGACATGCATGCCCTTTACGAAAATGGATTCGGCTCTGATTTCGTTGATGCGATCTACACGGCGGTATTTGGCAGAGATACCGAAAGTGCAAAAATCGTTCAGGCAGACATCGTAACCGTCTTTCAACCGATCTATGATATAGTCTTCCATCAGCATCCACGAACGCGCCAGTTCCGAACGGAGGGAAGACGAACCGTGCGATATTTCTTCAAACATCCGCTCTTTGTTTATTGTGCCGCGGCTGACTACTTTGGGATAAAAACCCGTTACTTTCTCGCTGTCCTCATTCAAGTTATCATAAATGGGGACAAATCTGTATTGTATACTCATACTATATTATTTTTATAAATGATTATCATGCTTCACATCGACACCTTTCAACTCAATCACCTGATTATTTACCTATTATCAGGTGTCGATGTTGATGTCGATGCAGATGTCGATGTACTCACCCGACCGGCACATCGGTACCCGGTTCTTCTGTTTCCGGTATGACATAATAGTATTTCCGGTCTTTTTTCATCTTCTTCCGTACATTATATTTTTGCATTAATTGTCCGAACAACCTCAGCTTTGTTTCCGTAAGGTCTATTTTGCTCTGTTTGCTGATTGTCATCAATATTTCGGGTGCTGACAACGGCTCACAACCCTCCTCTTCCTCCGGAATACGGAAATAATGGAGGAACAACTCTTCCAACAAAGGCCGCTTTTCGAACATCCGGTTATTCCGGTTCAAAAGCACCTCCTCTTCCGGGGTAAACCAATAGCGTTCACCTTCCCTCAAGGCACTGACTGCCTGGGCATAGAGTTGGGGATAATCGATGGGTTCTATCCTGATCATTCCCTTCACCTCCACCCCGATGAAACGGCGGCTACCGGTGGTATCGGTCAGTAAAGCAAACGTATTGGAGGTGGCGATAAACGAAGCGAACCGCCTCATCTCCTCCATGCTCTCGCTATAGGGCTTGCGCAATGTGACTTTCGCCTTTTGGAGCAGGTTTTTCAAATAAGGCTGGCGGGAAGCGGGTATCGAGTCGAACTCATCCAAGTTGATCAGTGCGAAGCGGCTCAACGCCATTTCCGCATCCTTCCGGCTTCCCAAATCAATCCCATCGACAAAATAAGGCCGCAGCTCGGGTGGCAAAAGACTCTGACAGAAAGTGCTCTTGCGACACCCCTGTGGTCCGACCAGCAGAGGGGACGTGCTGTTGGCATGTTCCCGGTCCATCTGCAACCAATGTGCCACCATACTGAGGAACCAAATATAAAAGAAATTCCTCCACTCCTCGTTTTCACAGGGCACACAATCGGCAAGGGGACGGATGCGGTCCTGCCCGTCCCAATGCGGCAGGTCGAAAAGGAACTCCTCGACCGGCCAGTAATGGGAGACACGCCGGGAGTCCACGTAACGCTGTACATCATATTCGATTGCCGACACGCCCTCCAACTGCGCTTCGAAACAGATGCTCTTGACCGTCTCGGCCGTCACCGGGCGATAGTCGGTGAACAGCGAATGTCGTTCGCGATACTCCTTACATCCCTTCATCCGGTTGAACCGCAACTCATAACGCCTCGTCATAAACTCTTCCATCTGCATCGCCACCAGCATCCGCCGGGGCATACAAGGCCGCACGCTGCAACGTTTTTCTTTCCTGTAGACGTTCCCGAACGTCGCCCTCAACTCCATCTCCTGCTCCCTTCCGAACGGGTGTATCAGGGCAAAACGGACGGCATCTTCTTCCGGGATAGTGGATTGCCGGCATTTACGCGCCAGATGTACTACGAACTTTTTCCGTTCTTCATCGCCGCCGTCTTCCGGCCCGACCTGCCGGAAGGTGTCGGCAAGGCAGGTTTCATAGAGGAGCGATATGCGTTTGTAACGCTCATAGCCGGGCGCCATGCGCAACAAAGGGTCCGGCTCGGCATCGTGCGCCTCGCGTGTCGTCACCGGAGCGGGCATCTGCAAAGGTTGTTCCTGGCGGATCGGCAAAGCATCCGGATTATAATACAACTCCGGATCATACGACACACGGCATCCTTGTTCCAGAACCGGAAAGCCTTCTTCTTTCCGTCCGACGGGCAATTGGAGCTGTGCCTCATAATAGCGGCTGGCACGTAGGTAGGCATGGGCATGGAAAAGGCGCATACGCTCCTCCGTCTCCGGCACGGAACCGTCGGGCAAGGTAAAGGGGACCAAGACTTTGACACTCCTTCCACTCGATCCGATAAACGAGGCAAGCGTTTGCGGAAAGCCCGCCGCACGATCCCGTATGGCAGCCGCCTCCGCACGGCCGATCAGATTGCCGATACTAAGCTGCACCAATCCGGTATAGGTGACCACACCGATCCTCTCATCCTCCCGCTTCAGCGTAACGCCAAACAAAACTACAGGTATCTTTTCTGCTGCAAGGCTTTTTATCCCGGGAGTCAGATAAGGAATGTTCTGCCGCAATGTGGTCACCGGCTTCCGGCTATTTTCCGTTTTCATGGCGTTCAGGACAATGCTTAGTTCAAGGTTACGGAAAGCCGCCAGGTCACCGCGAAGTTGCGTTATTTTCATATTAGCATTAGTTTTTAAATTTCCGGCAAGATAAGGTTTATATTTCGGATATCTATTGTTTTTCAATTATTTTATACATAGACTAACACAAAACACACCGGGAACTAACTCGAACCATGCCATAAACTAATCCGGGACATACAGGAAAGTTGGGATAGGTAGTACTATGTATAAGGTATAGGTAGTACTATGAATTGCTAATAGGTAGTACTACCTATCGGTGTTATGTCGTACTATCTATAGAGAGTATGTAATATGCTATGAATTAGTTTATGGCATGGTTTGAGTTAGTTTGTGGGGAGATTCGGGATAGTTTGCGGGGAGATAGAGGTTTAAACTGCTGAAAAACGGGGGGATGGATATGCGAAAAACGGAAAAGGTGTCGATGTGGTGTCGATCTTTGTTTTTAGGTCGACACCTGTTAACTTATCGATTATAAAGGAATTACACTGAAAGGTGTCGAGGTGTCGGTGGTATGGATGTTTTTTACGACGGTGTATCAAATTGATATTTCCAGATGCGGATGACACGGATTGCGCAGATTTATTTTGTTGATAATTAATAATATCCGTATCATCCGCGTCCCCATAAATACCGATATTGGCACACCCCCATCAAAATTCAAGGGCTATGCCGAAACAGCCTTGTCTCCACACGCTTGGCGCGGGAACAAAGCTGTTTCGGCATAGCCCTTGAAAGACAAATAATCGCTTTGGTAATTAATTGAAGCCGAAATTGATCTCGCCTCCAGACTGAATATTTTCTATCACTATATTTAAAGAACCTGTAGCCGGAACACTCTGTATCAATGCAGATGCTTCATACATATTACCGACTTGAAAACCATTTTTGGGTTTCAGGGTTACGCTACCGGAGGAATACTCTTTAGGATCACCTTCAAGTACAGGCTCACCTGTAATCTCCTCATCTACTGCTGTCCAAGCATCTTGGTTACAGAGCAATACGCCTGTAGCAGCCTGTCCCCATCCACCTCCTCCACCAAATGTCAAAACTTCACCATCCTTGACGTCACCCTTATTAATTTTCTTAACTAACACAAGGTCTTTATCATTCACAAACATCGCATTATCTAATGTTCCCATTTGCGAAACCGAATACTTAGCCTTCTGAAGCTCACCTGACAAACTTATTGTCAAATCATCTTTGGTATATGTATAAAATTTAAACAAATAAGTTGTACTGATCTCATCTGCCAACGGTTTAAACACACTACCATCAAGTTGGCCAACTACTACAGACAAAGGGTCCAATTCACTTTTGATACGTATATCATCTACTGTCAGCTCTATGTTATCCAATAAATAACCACTATACGTAGTCTGCTTGGTAACTTTCAATGCGTTATCAACCCTAATAGCTTTTACTTTTGAGTCACCAGAAATTGTTACAGGATGTCCAAAATAAGTATAAAGATAGTTGCCATAGCCATCTATTTGTTGCAAGTCGTTATTAGTTACATCCTCGTTACGTACATGCGTCCCTGTCAATTTATCAATTTCTGTATTAGTAAGTACTCCATTTGCATTAGGGAAACCCTCATACACATATTCTCCACCTTTCAATTGTCTCGGAATATCCACCCGCACTTTCAGTTCCACCCGTGCAGCCAACTGTGTTAACGGGATTTGGATTGGAGAAGCGACTGTCGTCGCGTTAAATGTTGCGGATTTGTTACCGACTTTCACCAACTGGTTAGCTTTATCTGCAAATGCAGTTTGATATGAATCGCCACCTTCAATAATCTCCTTCAATACATCCAGAGATTGACAAGATTCATAAGATCCATTAGCCTCTGTCGGATTGGCTACGACCCAAAAGTCATAAGTGCCATAATCCAAACCGGTTAAAGTGACTGTATATCCTTTTTTATACGTCTGGCTATCTCCATTTGGAGCGGGGGTATCTACATATTCATTCTCAGTTTCCGATAAAACATCGCCGGAAAAATACTGAGACGTAATATATTTTTTATTTTCACCGAACACAAATATCCAGCAATCCTCTACATTCAATTCTTCCTCTGTCGCATACACATATCCTTTATTTTCCGCAGCAGCTTTTGTGATGACGGAAGAGGGGGATAGTTCGATGACGAGATCGCCTTTGCCGGAAACGCCCGGCTCGTCTATTATTTTTTCTTCAGTACATGCTGCAAAGATGAACAATGCAGATATAGCTGTCAGGAATATATTTTTCGTTTTCATAATTGTGTGTATTTTACCTGTCGATACTTTCATTTTTATACTCTCCTATTTAATCACAATACAACTTCCGGGATGGTATTATGAACCCAGTCTTTCGTATAGAATTCGATTGTGGAATCTCCCCATCTCGGAGTGATCGTCCAATGCACTTTTATGTCGTAGAGGTAGCCGCCTTTGATACCGGTATGGGCAACATTATTAGTCACATTTTCTCCATTTACCGGATTGATCGGATATGTCTTTTCAAAAGTTCTGCCGTCAACTGTGAACTTCACGTACAAGGCTGTATTCGTTTCAGAATCCTGTCCGTATTGGTTCGCATAGCCATAGGCTGTCCCAATCTTTTTCCAAGAATTGTCCTCACCAGTACTTATTTTCACCACAGACTCAACAATGTTTCCAGAGGCATATTCCCCGAAAATCTTGCCATCCTGTTGCAAGTTCACGAATCTAGCTTCCTCAAAAGTAACAACCGGATTATTCTCAAAGTCTTCAAGTGTCACACTAAACTCGGAAAAGTCAAGACGGGCTGCGATTTGGGAGACTGTTACAAGGATTGTGTTAGGATTCTGTTCTGCTTCGCTCGGAGAAACATAATGCGTTGTCACATCTTTTCCATTTCCAAAAACAATATCTTTAGTACCATATTTGATTAGATTCGTTGCAGATAGACAGCCTGAAACTGTTTTATTCAACTCTGTTACTGAAGATCCGAAAGTGATACCATCCAAAAATTGTCCGGCGTTTACAACAACGTGGACAGCCAATGTACGTCCTGCTTTGTATTTGGTCACAAACTTCAAATCTGCCAAAGGATTAGTCGTAGTCTCGGAAGCACCTTTTGCGACAAGGGTTGCTTCCAGATTATCCGCTTTCAAGATTTCTATCAGTTTTCCTTCTTCATATAAAAATATAGAAACGTCAGACATATGTCTTTCAGCTTCACTTGCTTCCAAATCACCACCCGTCTCAACGACTGTGGCTTTTGTAGCCATATCCTTAAAAGCGACACCGAAGTCCAATACTGTATAAGCTTCTGTGGCTTCTTCAATACTCTTCTCTACATCGTTCATGATAGCATCATCTTCCATGGAGCAGGAAAAACCGGCAAGAACTAATATTGCTGCGAAAAATATATTCTTAATTTTCATAACCCTATGTATTTTCTCATTTAACTTACGATGCAAATGTACGGGGATTGCCGACAGGGGGCGATAGGCGAAACTTTCAAGATTAAGTGGTAAAAATACCAAAAGGCAAATTGAGAGGTACACCCTTTAATTGCGATAGAAACGGCTACAAGACAGGATAATTGGCCACTTCTCACTCTTTTGCAGCCTCGTGCCAAGCACGGAAGCAAGTACATTTTGGCATACCGCCCCAAAGAGAAGTTATAGCATGGGTAAGTTGTGCTGGTGGGCTTACCGGTATATGTTGCTCCACAGTGAATAAGATTCTTTTATAGACAAAAAATAAGGGGGCGTTTTGAGACGTCCCCTCTGATTATTGCGAATCGATGATTTTATTAATTCGTATCTTCTTCTGTTTGGTTGACCACCTTCCAATCGTCCACCTCGATATTGAAGTTGATACAAGCATTTTCCAAGATTTCATCCGGATTCGGGCTGCCTTCACCGGTGATAGTTGCCGAGATCTTGAAGAACTTGTTGCTTGCGACGTTGCCGACATCACCGACCAACTTCAAGGGGATATGGAAGTATCTTGTTCCTTTACTTTGATTTCCATCATAATAGTTGCCGGCAATAATCAAACGCGTCTGGTAGGCACCATCACCCTCTCCTTTCGCATAAGTTCCATTACCATTAGCAGTGAATGGAATGCCCTTAATGCTTGCCGGGCTATTTGCATTGATATATTTGTCGAAATTCCAATTCGTCAAAGGATCTCCTGCCGTAGTCAGTGACTTGTCGGAATATGCGGCCTTCAATTCTTCATCTACAGTACTATTCAATGCAATCAAAAACTGAAGTTCATCAAACGACTCAGGAGCACCTCTGTAGAAGGCGGCTTCCGTATTTTCTTCGCCCATAACCGATGCGTTAACACGGACATTAGCCAAGAACACAGACGTAACATCAAATTTTATCGTTTTACCTGCAGATTCCAAAGCGCTGAAATCCGCATCCAAAGAAACCAATTGCACACGTGCGATGGAGCGGGTCATTATTACTTTAGTTACTGTTGTCGGATCATCTCCCTTATGGTTATCCTTTCCTGTTGCTTGTTCCGGTATACAAGAAGAAGCACCGTTATACCAATTCATGAAATGTTCCGTGTCGGAAGAAGGCTTTAAACCTCCAACAGTCAACTCAGAGCTGTGCATTGGCAAATAAGAATTCCCTACTTTTTCAGCATTCAAAGATTCGATATCTTGTGTTGTCTTTCCCTTCAAATCCGCTAATTGGGTGACATCATTATAATGCTCCGTATTGGCCAACAAAACAACTTTAAAGGTTGTAGAAGAAATTCCTCCATCTGTAGCTGGTTTTGCCACTTTCACATGGATGGCCTTGATCGAGGTGATGGACTGATTTTCGCCTTCTCCGGTTACATTATAGTCCTCACCGAGTGTACCGGAACCCTCCAAACTGACATGCTTGCTGATCACATATTTATTGTCAGTACTTGTGTCAAACACATAAGCCGTCAAAGACTGGATCTTGGCTTCTTTGCCGTCGCCGGCATCATCAACACCTGCGTCCGATGCCTTCGTCATGACATCGGTTGTGGAGGCGAAAGAGAGATAAGCGTCTACCTCCTGCAGGCCGGATATTCCGTCATCGTCTTTTGAGCAGGATGCCATTGTGCAAACTGCCAAAGAGGCTAAAAATAAATTTCTTAATTTCATAATTGCAATACGTTTAATTTGTTCTATTTTAAATATTTACCCTATGTGTTGCCATCATCAGATTTCAACATCCTGGCTCACTTGCCCCCAATTGACCACTTCGACTTGTACATCCAGGTCTCCGGTAGTCGGCCGTGGCGGAATCGGTATATTGGGATCTTTTTCGTGGTCGCCGTCGAAGCTGGTATCTCCGAAGGTGACATTCAGGCGATATACATAGTTGCGTTTAACGTAGTTGTGATTATATCCTCTGTCCAGACCGTTCCGGTTGATCACGGCGGTGAATATTTTCGTTTCCGCTTCATACGTGTCCGTTTCAAGCAAAGTTGCTCTGACCTGTATTTCTGTCGGGGCTTCAGAGCCATCGTTTTCCATCACGTAGTGCACGTAAGGTGTGTCGTTTATCGGAGAGCCGTTGGCGATATCGCGGTTCAACGCTGTCGCACCGCTGTTGCCGAGGTGTCCGGCCGCCATCACCACTCCCCAATAATCACGGCTGAAAAAACGGGAAGCCGTGCTCTGGTTCAGTATCGTTACTTCTTCCACTCTCACCGTGCGGTTGCGCAGGAGTGTTTTTGTAAAATCAGTCTTGACATTGACCAAGTCAAGACGGGCGGCAAGACGGGTGATTTCGACTGGTTCGGCGATACCGTTGATGTTCTCACTGCCCATCGATGCATATCCCAGATAATTGTCTCCCTTGACAAGGGGCGCTTGGGTCGTAATGACCGGACTGCTCATGACCAGGTTGCTCTGAGACTGGTCGGCAAGTTGCGCCAGCTTGGATTCGAAATCGGAATAGCTCGTAACACCGGCAAGCGAATTTTCCGGCGTATTGGAAACGATCACGATCTGTGCCCTCATGGTCATAGCAGGCACGTTCAGGATAGAGGCCTCGCCTTCCGAGTTGGTTGCCTGCCAGCCGTAGCCGATAAGCTGTGCACCACTTTCGTCGAAAACGAGCACCGAAAGGTTATTTACTTTGGCCTCTCCGGCCAACTCATTCTCATCATTCGGGTGAAACCCTTTCGTTACGGCCGACCCCGCCGCCTTGACCGCAATGCTCAACGAAGCATCCGCATCCTTCCCCTTAAATGATTCATCATCCTTGGAGCAGGCAGTACAGCATAGGAGTACTGCCAGGGTCGAGAGGAATATGTTTGATAGTTTCATAATCATAATGTTTATTAATTAAAGAGGTTTTGCCACACAACGAATATACCCTTCACCATTCCCTGAAACAAGCTGCTTGGTCGTAACATCATACAATCCATCCATCGTCCAATATTTCGCTTCTTTCAGCGGATTTGCTTTCTCCAACTCAATAATTTTATCTATTTCTGCTTTTGTCGGAAGGAAAGATTTTAAATAATTACCAATACCTGTCGCGGCATATGGGTTTTGATAATCACCTGTTCCCATACAAATTCGTTGCGCTCTAATTTTATCTGTAGTCCTACTAAAATATTCATTACGAGAACCATCCGAATACCCACCTTCAACTACTTTAGGATGTAAATATGCACCATCAACACGACGGGCATAAACGGTTGATTTATTAGATGGACTATAAGTATTTGTTAACAATAACAAAGGAAGTTCCTTTACCACCAATACTGATGTTTTTGTTTCCCCACTGGTTACAAAAGTCATCGTATACTCACGCGTATTATAAATATCTCCCCTCGCAACTTCATCTCTCCTATTTAAATTATCTACGGAAGAAAAACTTCCTTGATTATAATTACGCCCTTCACCAAGAATACCTACATCATTCGGTGCAATAGCAAACTCAGTCAACGAATTTGCCGTAATTTTAAAATTACCAAAATCAGCAGCAGAAGAACCACTCCAATATCCATTTTGATTAAAGTACATATTCATATCAGCCGACGAAACACCAGTAGTTGTCAATGTTATGCTTCCTGATGTTCCATTAGACACATAGAAAGGGACATAACCAAGACTCTGCGGATACCCGTCAATCACTAACTCTCCTTCCGGCAGGAAAGTCGCCTCATCCAATTTTGCATGTACACGCCATTCATGTTTCAGCTCACCATATCCGGCTTCTTGGCTGAAATCCAATGTCACTATATAACTTTTATTTCTACAGATATTAAAGTCTGAAGTAATATCTTCACCCAAAAAGAAACGATAATTAATATCACCGGCATCAACTATTGTTGAAGAAGAAGTCTGGCTTTTCACAATCGAATACTTACCCTTTACTTCAATGTAAGTACAAGCCAGATCATCCCATTTCTCAAACCAAGTATCATAATCTACCGCATCTGCATTTTCAGGCACGTCTATACCCGGACTTTTATAAGCGGCTCCCTTTTTATTGGGATAAACACCTTGTTTATTTTCATACATATAAAAGAAAGAACCTTCATTGCTTTGGACCTCATCAATATCAAACTCAATCTCAGCAGCAGCTGTTTGCTCCGGTTTCAACTTACTGTCACCTTCACCAGAAAATGGCATAAGAGTATAGACACTCGGTAACTTACGGACTTTTACGCTATGTATATTCAGATAGACCTTATCCATATCCGGCAAATTTTTCGTAATCCTGAATGTCACCTTTGAATAAGGTGGTACGACCCGTGCACAATAAGAAGCGCCATCCGTTGTTACATTGACACCTGTATTTATTCCTTTTTCGTACATTTCACTACTCTTAGACGTATCTGTTCCCTCAGCAACAAATCCCAACATCATCTCTTTACCTGTCGGTCCCAAACTTGCTTGAAATTGTGCGGCCAACAAATCCGCTTCTGTGGCATATCCGGCTGCTACACTTTGGGAGCCGGTGTTCGTCAATACATACATCTTATGCTGACCCGTTTTCGTTGAAAATTCCACTGTCCGTTGATCAGTGTCATCGTCCCATCTTTTCCAATAAGCAACAGTTCCATTCTTCCCATCCTTATCATACACAAGTACTGCCAAATCATTGATTTGGCCGAAGGTATCACCATTATCTAAGGCTTTCGTTTCCACCACCGGGACTTCGGGGGTGCCGATATTCAGTTTCAAGGTTGCCGGCAGGCCTTCGGGGACATCCGGGCCGTTGTTGTCTTTATCGAAATCTTCGTTGGTACACGAAGCGACTGTCAGCACACACCAAAGGAGGGCAGCCAGCTTTATTATATTTTTGTGTAACATACTCATTCGTTTTTATATATTAGCATTCGTTTCTTATTACCATTCAATATCATCATCGACAACACCCCAAGGAGTCACTTTGATCCTTGCGCCTAAGAAGGCCCCGTCTTCACCCCATGCGAATAGTACCAATGTGCGCTGGAACGGATGGATTTCGATCGGGCCGGTCGTGCCGTCGTCGAAAGTTCCTTCCTTCACTTCGTAGCGGTCGTTGCCGACCTGTATGCTTCCGGTCATATTCTGGCCCAAGTAGAGCGACTGCGGACCTGTCGTTTCCCATTCGGAGCCTTTCCAGTCGGCTTCGGGATTGTAATAGACACTGTCGCCGGTCAACTCGCCCTTATAGTCGATCGTGTTCAAGGTGCGGTCCATATAGAAGTCGCATTCGTCGGTCGCACGCAGCCCTCTTGCCGTCAGGGCATATTGAAGGTTGAGGGTTCTCATCTCAACCGTTCCGGTTTTGGGTTCGAGCACGATCTCCTGGTTCCCGCCAGCCACACCGTTCCCGCGTACCGTCACATCGATATCGCCGAAAAAGATGCTGTCGGGAGACTGTGCGATCTCATCTTCACTCCTCAGAGAAACGGCGAAGTCTTCGGCCTTGGTGGCCTCGTTTACGTCCTGATGTCCTTTGAGGTTTCCCCATGCGATCAGGTGCAGTTTCGAACTTTCGGGATAGTTCAACTCGATGGTTTCTTTGCCTCTGATAAAGGCATCGTTGAGATCGCGCGTGTCAAGCAGCTTCGAATTGTTATCGTAGATAAAGAGCTTAGCTTCCGAAACAACGCTCAAAGCCGTGATATCATCACCTTTGTGGTTCACTACCTTTAGTGTCAGCTTATAGCACTCGTCCAAGTCTTCCTTGATACAGCCGGTAGCCAAGACCGTCACCGCGACAAGTGCCAGAAATAATACCTTTTTTGTCAATATCGATTTCATAACGTTCTGTTTTTTATTCTCATTCATTTTACCCTATTAATCCAAATCTTCATTTTGCTCGATCACATCCCAGTCAGCCACCGTAACAGCCACATCCATACAAGCCTCGCTTGCCGGATCATAGGGCCGGTCGGAACCGCTGCTCTTAATGGTGAGGGAAATGTTGTAACGGTAGTTGCGTTTGACGTAAGAGTGGTCAGGCGTACCACCTTCAGCATCCGTCATCTTCCCCATTGCATTGACTGGAATCGTATAAAAACGGTTCGCTTCTACTCTGCCGTTACCATCTGTATAAGTGCCCTTCAACACTAACAAAGTACGTTGTCCGGGCTCGACGGCATCAACCATATTTTCATATACGATAAATGATTTGCCGCAAGCGAGTTGGCCTGTTTCTGGTTTCCAAGGAGAGGAAGAGGTCACTTCCCGTTGATTAGCGTTAAAGCCTAACAAATCAGCCTTCAACAAACCATCCTCGATCGTCTTGTATTCACCATTCCAATATTCATTTTCATATTGGCCGTACCACCATAAAGATCCACCTTTCGGTGCTTCTTCGCTCTCCACTGCACCCCATTCTTCAGTGGAATTGGCCGCCATCAAAGAATAGCCTTTCACATTTGCCACAAAGACAGAGTCAATGACGAAAGAAGCTTTTCCATTATCGGATTTTATAGAAACCGATTTCAAGTTGATTTGGGCGATGTGGCGTGTCAGTTTAATATCATTTCCTTCCTTTGAAACATTCGGCATGTGGCCGGGGAAATCTTTTATATTACCAAAAATATTATGCATTCCCTCATCTAACGTAGCCTCGATCAACCGACTGCTCATAGAGTATCCGTTATTTTCATTTTCATTATCTAATGCCCTCTGATATGCTAATGCTTTCTCTAATGTGTCAAATTGATTTTCCTGCGTTCCGGCATTTGCTAATACAAGAATTTTGACAGCACCACTTTGTACATCCAAATCCTCCACTCTATTGGTAGCAGCAACCACTTTATCAACTTGCAAGTTCCCACCAGCATAAAAAACCATCACATGCAAACTCTTAATAGCATCTTCCTGATCAATGTTTTCCTTTTCTCCTTCACCAGCTTTAGTCAAGCTTTTCCCATCTGCAACAGCTGCCAAGGACAAAGTTGCATCCGGAGTAAAGACCTCTACCTCCGGAACGTTCTCGTCTGATGAACACGCAAATGCCATCCCTACCACTATACTCAAAAGAAAATAACTCTTCAATTTCATAAATATGTGTATTTTATTAATTTCCATTTATCCCTTATTGATTTATACAATACAAAAGTATTTAGCTTTGCGTGTTTCAAGAATAGGTGCTACTCTCTTTATTAATAGATAAATCTATCACACAGGCGTTTTGATAGTTTTGCATAGGTTTGTGCAACAGATGCCATAAATGCCACCTTTCTATAAACTAAAAAATCCCCAGCCTTTAAGGACCGGGGATTTTCTATATTATGAATGATGATTAGATTTCAACATCTTGATTAACTTGTCCGAAAGGAACAACCACGCACTGTACATCCAGTGTTGTAGGATCGCCACCACCACCAGGAGTTTGATAACCCGGTCCTGTAACTGTCAAAGTCAAATCATACTGCAAGTTACGATACAAACCATTGTATTTGCCACCATTTCCTGTTACTCCACGCAAAGCCAAAAGCTCAGAAGCGACATTGCTTTCACCAGCTGACACTTGGAAATTTTCACCTAAAGCGATTGTGTAATAACGATCGCTCTCTGTTTTACGATCAGTCTCATTGATTTTATAAGAGAAGTCACCTTTCACAACCAACAGTGTTCTATTGTCTAAATCTGTATTTTCATACACATAAAAACTGTTTGCTGTCTCATAAGCATTTAAAGTTGTAACTGTACCAGTGATAGTTGTTTTAATCCAAGACGGAGTGTTTTCTGGGACAGTAGGATTTTCAACAAGCGTATACAAGTCATCTTTTTCAGTCCATTCGTCTGTATGGGCATAAGCACTATACCATTCATCATCTACATTTGTAGTTGCATATTGACCCCAATTCTCACCCATCAAATTAGTTTTCTTATGTCCCTGAAGAATAAAGATTTCTTTAAGTACCAACTGAGGATCTGAATATCTAGGCTTATTTGAATTCTCTGCCATTTTCGTAGAAATTTTATTCAACACAACTTTAGCCACGTTACGGTATAATTTCACCGGGCTTTTCAAATCAGTATCAGTCAAGCCTTCTACATTTACATAGCCAGCAGGCGCAGTTGCGAAACCAAACACATTCTTCTTTTCAGCAGCAACTACCACACCAGTATAGATTTTACTGTTCATCGTAAGAGTTCCTTCAACTTCCAATTCAGAATCAAACGTTTTATTTAAAGCAGCAAAAACCTCAGCTTTTGTTTTTCCTATCAAACTCTGCTCCCCTGTTGTAGGTACTATATAATTAGCAATCAAAGCCACCTCTTTAACACCAGCAGTCAATTCAGCATGAGCAACGGCATCACTTCCCTCCTCCACAGCAGGTGTAGTTGCTTTAGTTCCGACAACTTCCAGTTTGCCATCTGCATTAAAAACCAACATGGATAAAGACGTAATATCACCAGATGCCTTTGTATCAGCAGCTTTGTCAAACTTCACGGTCAAACTTGTCCCACCTTCCGCATCAGGATTACCGTTATCCGGAGTCGGCACATCATCATTCGAACAAGAAGCGAACGCACATGCAATCATTGTTGCATACATTAAATTTCTTAGTTTCATATTTTTCAAAATTAAAAAGTTAATAAATTCGTTTATATAATGATCTTTATTTTTCTTACCCTATAGCTTACTGAGTTGTTCGGAGCGACTATTGTGTTTTATGTTGTCCTATACTTCCCATCGGCTAACTACCTTACTATATTTACTGAATACCATTTACAATATCATCCTTATCTGTCTCATCGTTTCGGGTTATCATCTTTCGACATTGCAAAGGTGGGAGAAAAAGTAAAGACGCATTAGAGGCGTGACTCTCAAATATAATCGGTAAAACTCTAAGTGACTATTTTGATTTATTTGCACCTATTTTTGAGATATTTTCAGTTTTTATGGCGCTTACATTCTTATTATAGAACAAGAATACGAGAGGAATACAGTGCGACAAATTGTCCGGAAGGACGGAATGTCCAGCCTTAAGCTGGAATTCCGTATTGTGAAGGTGTAACTCCGTATTGCTCGGTAAAGCGTTTACGGAATGTGGCAGTATCGTTGAACCCGACCATTTCAGCAACTTCCTGCACCGAGTATTGCTGGCTGGCAAGCAGTTCGGCAGCTTTTTTCAGCCGTATGTTGCGCGTCAGTTCGAGGATGCTCAGATCTGAGTATTGTTTAATCTTTCGATACAAGGTCGGCAGACTCATATTCAATGAGTCTGCGAGTACTTTTGCCTCAAAAGTAGAGTCATCGAGGTGTTTCTCTATGTTTTTGACAACGGCGTCCATGAACGGATTGGTCGACAGCGTACTTTCTTCATCATGCGAAACTGCAGAAGAATTAGAGAAGTAGCGTTTCATATCCTCGCGCTTCTTCATCAGGCTGTTGATCTTGCTTCGCAGGATTTCCACGTCGAAAGGCTTCGTGATGTAATCGTCAGCACCGGCTTCGATACCGGTAATCACATCTTCGCTCTCGACTTTGGCAGTCAACATCACGACAGGTGTCTGCGCCATCTTGGGATCACTCTTGATCTCACGACAGGTCTCGTAACCATCTTTCACCGGCATCATGACGTCGCAAAGGATCAGGTCCGGTTCTTCTTTCAAAGCGACGTCTATCCCGTCCTGACCGTTGCGGGCTTCCAATATCTGATATTCCTTATTAAAGACATGTTTCAGGAACCAACGTATCTGGTCGCTGTCGTCGATTACAAGGAGTTTCTTTCCGGTTTCCTTCTTTTGCGGAATCACCTGGATCAATTCAGCGATCTCTTCTTTTTGGCGGGCATTCAGTTTGACCAGATCAGATTCGGGTTCCACAAACTCGACCCGACGGTCCAACAGATGTTGTTTGCCAAGCGGAATCATGATCGTGTAGGAAGTACCATTTTTATCCGACTCGCTTCGGTACATCCCCCCTATCGCATCGGCCATATCCATGATCTGCTTCAAGCCGCGGCGTGTACTTTCATCTTCATCCAGCCCCTCGTCCGTCACAACCAGCGCGCTGTAGGCTTTTCCGTTTTCATTTACAACAGAAATATCGAGCGTCACTTTCCCATAAGCAAACGTATTTTTGAAGGCGTTCGACAGCAACATACGCAGAGCGAACTCCATCTTGCGGCGGTCCATCCAAACCCAAAGGGCGGGTGTCTGCGTGTTGATACGGAAATCGACGTTGTTCATGGCCACCCAATCGACAAAGATATCGCAAATCTGGCGGGCAATCTCGACCATGTCATAACGGGCAATACGCAAATAGTTAGCGATATCATTCGAACGGCGTGTACCGATCAACTGGTCCGCCAAGTCCTGCATAGCAAGCGTATTACGATAAGCGGAAAGCAACTGGGTAGACATGTCTTTCTCCGGATCATCATTCTGCACCACCAAAGCAAGAGAGCCCAATACCAGAGAAAGCGGGGTACGCATTTCATGGATCGTCTCGATAAAAAAGTTGTCGTTGATACTCTCGGCGTCTTTCAGGCGTTTTTCCGCTTCAGCAAGCTTGTCGGCAGCCTCGCGCTGGATCGTATCGTTTTCCTTAATCTTGGTTACGATGAGCTGCTCCAACTCTTTCTTATTATTATTTAATGTTGAGATCGTCAACTCCAGCTCGTTATTCTTCCGGACTAAGTCACTATTGGCTTGTGCCAAATCGTCATTCTGCTCCCGTAAAGCCCGGTATCTTTCTTCCTGTTGCTCGATTTGCCCTTCCAACGACCTATTCAAGGAATCAAGCTCTTCATTCCGGGTATTCACTTCTTCGTTTCGAGCGTTGATTTCCTTATTCAGATTTTCAAGCGCAGCGTTTTCTTTGATAATCCGGTCCGACCGGTCATTCATATTAGAATGTAATTTTCTCACATAAAGAAATAGAGGGACAAAGAAAAGTAGCAGAGCCACCACCACAATTAATGTCTCACTTCCGAATAGTTGTCCGTTTTCATTGGCAGCCAAGATTAATGAAGTACTGAAAAAAAGACCAGTCAACACTCCACTCACCCTCCTGAACAGAGATTTCTTCTTCATATTTATATGCATTTATTATATATCCTTCTATAAGCACAAACTCATCGTCAGCATTGCACTACAAAGATGGCAAAAATATTTTTTCTACGAGACATTTAACACTAATTATTTTTCAAAAATATCGTGATAATCATACATTTTTGAATCATATCAGATGTTACAAAAATATGACAGCGTCCAAATTTCATCCGATAGACGCAACTAAAAATAGAGTCTTAAAAAGCTCAGACCCCATCAGAACATGACACAAACACCTACATATTGACACGTTTAACATCTTTTACGCACGTATTATTGTAGAACATAAAAAGACATTTTATTTTTGTAAAAAAATAATGGACAGAGATTCAGACGAGTGCTTATCAATTCCAAATCAGGTATTATAAAACGCTGCTTGTTTCATAGCAAACAATCATTATCATCAATAGTTTATAGTATCGGAAAGTTTTCAAACCAAGTTTCTCTAAATGAGTTGTCCATTAAGAAAAATATTTCATTTGATTTATTTTACCCTCAATTTTTTTATATGCATAGGCGTACATCCGGATTGTTCCGCGTGTGCGCCACTTTTTTTCTTGCCTGTTTTATAACACGTACATAATTATATACGATTTATACATGATATAGAAAGCCATCACATTATGAACATTCAGAAAATCTATCAACTTAGGCAATCGCCCATCTCAAAGCGAGAACTGACAGTTTCACCACCTCACCTGATACATTTACCCGCAAAATGGCAAACCCAAAAACAAATTCTGAACATTGACAGAATCAACCATACTTATGATATTTTTACCAACCATAAAAAGAGAGGCAACTTTATCAATAATGCATGATAATTAATGTATTTATGATGTATAATGAGACAAATAACCCCTATAAAGATACTTTCTCCGATTATTTTGATCGGTTTAACATATTTTATATTCAAAACTATTGCCGTATTCGAAAACCCATGATATCTTTGCAGTATCAAAAAAGGGATAAAGGTTTTGATGAGGGTCTTAACCTAACAAAAGTTCCTTCAGAGTATAGGGTTTTTAATTAGCATATAAAAAATTAGGGTCATGAAAAAGGGTAAAATTTTCACAAATTGTTTGTTTTCTATTTGGACTTTGTCCGTTATTCTGTCTTTCGCAAGCTGTTCTGCTGATGGCGATTCCACTTCAATCATAGATGAAAGAGTTCCTCTGGAAACAGAAGTGCCTTTTTCCGTAATCTTGAAAGCCTATTCCGAGAACTCGGACATCACCGCCAAAGGAGACGTAAAAAGCACTACACTGTATGTTTTCGATGAAAACAATGATTTCTATAAACAAATCACGGTAGACAAGGATTATCTTTTACAGGTTAAGCCGGTCGAAATAAGCTGTCCGGGATCCGACAAGATCACCGTTGTCGCTTGGGCGGGCCTTTCAAGTGAAAGCGAAGAGATCAGTAACATGAACCGGGCAAATATCATTTCAGACCTGCAGGTGAGCCTGAAACACAATAATGGCATAGCAAACAATCTGCCGGGAGATCTGTTTTACGGGCAAATCGTATTACACCGTTCTTCTACAAAAGCAACCGCACAGGAATTAAAGATTGAACGCAAGGTGTCTTCTATGTCAATCTTGACAAAAGGAGCTTTAAAGGTATTTGACTCCAAAGAAGGCAATTATTATTATAAAATCAAGAGAACTAAAAGTTCTTTCAACTGCAATGGTGAATTGACAGGCAATGATATCGAATATATTATTCCGGCTACTTTAAATGACAATAGAAACTTGACTACAGGTACATTCTCCATTTTACCGGCCGATAATATGACTATAGAGCTTTACAGAGACGACGTTTTGGTTCTTTCTTCCGAAAATGTCAAAAATTCAGAAATCGTGGCTACAAACAAAGGAGAACAAACAAATATCGTTTTTGATCTTTCACGCAACAATATCAATGTTAGCGTTTCAGACTGGGGTACTGTTATTCAGTATGTTACAGTCGGATAATTCGACCCTCAATTTTTTATATGCAATAGGCGCACATTCGGATTATTCCGAGTGTGCGCCGCTTTTTTATAAATATGCGATTCTCCGTGATAGGAACACCGACCAATATGATACAAACACAATCGTTAATAAGTATTTCATCTGATTATAAGTACTTTATAATACCATAAATGATAGAAATACAGCACCCGTATGATATTTTTACCACACATATAAACACAATTGATAGCGTAACTTTGTAGCAAGAAATAACACAATACAATTTGTGAAATTTTACCCTATACTCTGTTTGCACGAATCCCTTAATTCTGCAAGCAAACCTAATTAATATAACCGTGAGGTTACATAATTATCATAAAAGTCCAGACTCTCTGCTTCTTTTTACAAGAACAGAAAATCTGGACTTTTTCCATGCCTTCATCTTACCTTGGTTCATATTTCGCAAATAAAAATTCTGACGCAATCGGAAAATGATCCGGCTTTACTCCAAAAATGAAACTGAACTTGATTCAGCTTTAGGTTTTACACTATCGAGGATAATAATAACGGATCATACCGAAATCCTGAGGGGAAAAATCGTATCTTAGTGGCAGTAAAAAAATAAAAGAGATGAGTTACGATCAATTTCTTCGTTTTATCTTTCCGGAGGGAATGTTTGATTATTTTGAGTTGTCTGATTTCAAAGAAAAGTCGGATAGGG
>ENA-ORNZ01001196-ORNZ01001196.1-human-gut-metagenome-genome-assembly--contig:-NODE-1196-length-26642-cov-3.685222_pt1 | contig 26642 bp, 30 predicted proteins | sample MGYA00242124_ERZ509040 | MGnify/ENA primary metagenome ERZ509040 (study PRJEB26280, sample SAMEA2338733) | human gut metagenome | biome: human gut; feature: human-associated habitat; material: faeces... | reverse complement strand
GAAAATCAATATATTGAATATTATTATGGTTGGATTGAAATTTTAGGGGAAAAGTGAAGTAATTGAAACAAAGAAGGAACTAGCAAAAGCAAAGGTAGCTAAGCTAGTTCCTTTTTTTATTTATAACAAGAAATCCAACATATTGTGTGTGCATAAAGGCAAATAGAAAAATAGTAGTGAAATAGCTAGTAATAATAAAGAACCAGCTTGCATTAAAACTGCAAAAAAATAAACTACAATTAAACGAATTGCTCTAGTGTTTTTTACGGATAAAATTCAAAAATAGTCCTCCTCAAAAATAATTAGAGGATATCCTCTGTGAAACTATCAAGTTCTCAGATTTTATAAAACAAATACACGCTAGCAAAATCGCTTTATGAGTGAGGTTTAGCCAATTGTTTTTAAGGTTCTTAAACAGTTGTAAAAAAAAATATCAGATAAACGTTTTCACAAAGAACAGTCATTTCGGTAAATTTTTACCTTAAAATGACACAAAATCTATAATTTGTTTCTCAAATCCTATAATTTGTTCCTTAAAAAGATATTATGAAAACGCTATTATATTTATGAAAGGAGCGAAACGAATGAAGAAGAAAAACGGGTTTTTTCAAAATGTATGGCGTTATAAGGCCTTAATCCTTATGGCGTTACCAGGATTTATCTGGTTTATATTTTTCTTCTATATACCAGTCTTAGCCAATGTGGTCGCATTTAAAGATTTTCATATTTCACCAGATGGTTTCTTAGCTAGTCTAAGAGAAAGTCCTTGGGTTGGTTTTGAAAACTTTAAATTTTTATTTGCGTCAAAAGATGCTTGGTTAATTACTAGAAACACCATTTTGTACAATGTCGTCTTTTTAGCCTTTAACTTATTCTTCGCGATTGCTTTTGCTATTATTATGAGTGAATTAAGAAATCGTCGCTTGGTTAAAGTTTATCACACGATGTCATTGCTACCATATTTCTTATCTTGGATGGTTATTAACTATTTTGTTTATGCCTTTTTAAGTCCAGATAAAGGGATTTTGAATCAATGGATTACTGGTAATGGCGGCACAATGATTAACTGGTATGCAGATCCACGTTGGTGGCCAGTAATTTTTGTCTTCCTAAATGTTTGGAAGAGTCTAGGCTACAACAGTATTATCTACTATGCTTCTGTGATGGGGATTGATCCGACATACTATGAAGCAGCGATGGTAGATGGTGCCAACAAATGGCAACAAATAAAAAATGTTACGATTCCACAAATTTTACCAATGATGTCTGTTTTATTAATTTTAAACATCGGCGGTATCTTCAGAGCAGACTTTGGTTTGTTCTACATCGTACCAAGAAACTCAGGTGCGCTTTACAACGTGACAAGTGTGTTAGATACCTATATTTACAATGGCTTAACGGCTACTGGTGATGTAGGCATGACGGCAGCTGCAGCGTTATATCAATCTGTCGTTGGGGCATGTTTGTTATTAATTGCGAATTTAGTTGTTCGTCGAATTGAACCAGATTCAGCACTATTTTAGGAGGAAGGATTATGAAAAAGAAAAAAGTCACTAGCGTTAACGTTCGATCCTTCAACCCGACAGCGAATTTGATTTTCAATATTGTCATTGCTATTTTTGCTATTTCCTGTGTGGTTCCGTTTTTCTTTGTTATTATGATTTCATTGACAAGTGAAGGATCATTAGCAGCAAACGGCTACCGGTTTTGGCCAAAAGAATTTTCATTGGAGGCCTATCGTTACATTTTCCAAGGGGCAATGAGTCAACGCATTATTCATGCCTTAGGGGTAACGGTCTTCATTACGGTGACAGGGACGATTGTCAATGCAACAATGACGTCATTATATGCCTATGTCATTTCTCGTTCCAACTTTCCATTTAAAAAATTCTTTACATTGTTTGCGTTAATTACAATGTTATTTTCACCAGGGATGGTTGCGAACTATTTAGTAATGACAAACTTATTGCAATTGAAAGATACAATTTGGGCGTTAATTTTGCCTTTAGCTTTAGGACCATTTAATATTTTAGTGATGCGAACGTTTTTCAAGAAAACCGTGCCTGACAGTATTATTGAATCGGCACGTATTGATGGCGCAAGTGAAATGCGCATTTTTGTCAGCATTGTGTTACCACTAGCCGTTCCAGGGATTGCCACAATTAGTTTGTTTGCGGCTTTGGGTTATTGGAACGATTGGTTCAATGCGTTACTTTACATTCAAAAAGATACCTTGGTACCATTACAGTATTTATTGATGAAAATTCAAAACAACTTAGAGTTCTTATCGAGAAGTACGGATATGGGTGCAGCAGCACAAGAAGGCTTAGGCGTTCTACCAAGTGAATCGGCTCGAATGGCGATTGTTGTCTTATCTACGTTACCAATTGCGTTAACTTACCCATTCTTCCAAAAATATTTCGTGGGTGGTTTAACAATCGGCGGCGTGAAAGAATAAAATTGTACAGGAGGAAATAAGGAATGAAAAAATGGCAAAAAGGATTAGCCGTAGCTGGCGCAGCAGCTTTAGCTGTAGGATTAAGCGCGTGCGGTAAATCTTCAAAAGATGCAGCGTCAAAAGGTGATGATAGTACACCAACGTTATTAATGTATCGTGTTGGGGACAAACCAGATAATTATGACCAATTAATCGATAATGCGAATAAAATTATCGAGAAAAAAATTGGGGCAAAATTAAAAATGGAATTTGTTGGTTGGGGCGATTGGGACCAAAAAATGTCAACAATCGTTGCTTCTGGTGAAAGCTATGATATTTCATTAGCACAAAATTATGCAACGAATGCACAAAAAGGCGCCTATGCTGATTTAACTGATTTAGCACCTAAATATGCCAAAGAAGCCTATGATCAATTACCAGATAACTATATTAAAGGAAATACGATCAATGGAAAACTGTATGCGTTCCCAATTTTAGGTAACTCTTACGGTCAACAAGTTTTAACTTTTAATAAAGAATATGTCGATAAATACAATTTAGATATTAGTAAAGTTGATGGTAGTTATGAAAGTGCAACCGAAGTTCTAAAAGAATTCCATAAAAAAGAACCAAATATTGCTGCTTTTGCTATCGGCCAAACATTCTTTGCAACAGGTAATTATGACTTCCCTATTGGTAACCAATATCCATTTGCAGTAAAAACAACTGATACTGGCTCACCAAAAATTATTAACCAATATGCCGACAAAGACATGATTAATAACTTAAAAGTCTTGCATCAATGGTATAAAGATGGCTTGATTCCAACAGATGCTGCTACAAGTACAACACCATATGACTTAAATACCAATACTTGGTTTATGCGTCAAGAAACACAAGGACCTATGGATTATGGTGATACAATCTTAACACAAGCAGCTGGTAAACCACTTGTTTCTCGTCCACTAACAGAACCATTAAAAACAACATCACAAGCGCAAATGGCTAACTATGTTGTTGCAAATACGTCTAAAAACAAAGAAAAATCTGTTGAATTGCTAGGCTTATTAAACAGCAATCCAGAATTGTTAAACGGACTTGTTTATGGTGAAGAAGGCAAACAATATGAAAAAGTTGGCGATGATCGCGTGAAATTATTGAAAGATTACACACCAACAACTCATTTGAGTGCTTGGAACACAGGAAACAACTTAATCATTTGGCCAGAAGAATCTGTCACTGAAGAAATGGTTAAAGAACGTGACAAGAGCATCGAAGAAGCAAAAGATTCACCAATTCTTGGTTTTACTTTTGTAAATGATAAAGTGAAAACTGAAATCACTAACGTTGCTACAGTTATGAACCGTTACGCAGCAAGCTTAAATACAGGAACTGTTGATCCAGAAGAAACACTTCCAAAATTAATGGATGACCTAAAAACAGCTGGCTGGGATAAAGTTCAAAAAGAAATGCAAACACAATTAGACGAATATATCCAATCTCAAAAATAATCACAGGAGGCTGAGGCATTAGCTGAGCGCTTTTGGCTCAGCCTTTTACATAATAGAAAGGAAGAGGAAGATGGAAAGTACAGGGATTCAACGGTTGTTTTACCTTTCCTGGACAGTAATCAAACTAAATTTACTGTTTGTTTTATTTAGTTTAGCTGGAGGGATTATTTTTGGTGTTGGTCCAGCACTCCAAATGATGACTGATTTCATTTTGGAAGAGGGCATGAATTATCAAGCAATCACCGTTAAACGAGCATTTGAATCATGGAAAGCACATTTTAAAAGAAGTAACTGTTATTTTTTACTTTTTCTCTTCACTTTAGGATTTGTTTTTTATAATATTTATTTAGCCGTTCAATTTACCGGAATAATGTGGTTAATTATTACATTTATTTTATTTTTTGTTTCCCTAATACTCGTTATTTTTTACATTTATATGCTACTATATGAAGGAAGCTATTTTATCTCAACTATTGATTTAATGAAGCTTTCATTTATCAGTATCTTTTTAAACCTCGGTGTATTTTTTAAAGTCTTATTCGGTGTAATTAGTATCGTTGCTTTAACTTGGAAAATGAAAGGACTGCTACTATTTGCTTCGTTTGCCTTAATTATGATGTGGTGTGCCTATGTCACGCGCAAAAATCGCCAGTTTATTGATGGAAAGTTGGAACAAAATGAAGCGAATCTTCAAAAAACTGTTTAAAAAAAAATATTTATTAAATCGATTAGTACAAAAATACAGTCTACTGTTAACAAGTATTATTTTGTTAACGGTGGCTGCTTTGTGCGTTTATGTTACTTATACAATTAACTTATCAATTGATTCACAAAAAAATAACGCCGTTTCCCAAATTGACAGCTATGTAACGAATAAAAATAATGCGGCGACGAATATGATTAATGAATTAGCTGGCTCTGCAAGTAAAATTGAAAACATGCGAAAATATATGGAACTTTCTCCTCCTGAGTACTTTGACTATACGTACAGCCAATGGTCGGAAGATCGGGTCAGTACCCACTTTGGAAATAATTTAAGTACATTATTTAGCACCTTTCCTGACTTAGAAGAAGTGATTATTCGCTTAGATGAATTTGATCAGGTTTTGTTCGCCAATCGCACAGCTACAAATGGAAAAAAAATGGATATGTCATCAATTAAAAAACATGGCTTTCAACTAATGCGAATTATCTCCGATCCTTATACAGGACAACCACTGGGAGAATTGTACACTGTGTTTTCAAGTCAAGAATTGCTAGGCAACCAAGCAGACTTATTGAAAAAATCAGGTATTAATGCGTTTATCTATGATAGTGCTGGGAATCAAATTTTTTCTGAAAAAGCGCAATTTACCAAAGAAGAAGAGCGGCAACTAGATAAAAGAATGCACACCGATAGTGACATTCAACAGGTTTTTCATAATCGCTACGATATTACGGAAATAGAAAGCAGTGGCCGGAGTACCATTCTCTTATTAACAAGCCGCCGAGTCTTATTTCAACAATTGTTTATGAATTATGCGGCCATTTTAGGGATTGGGTTACTTTTGATTGTTATTTTATTAGTGGGCTTAAACCGCCTATTTAAACGCTATTCTCAACAAGTCCAATTAATTTTAGAAGCGACACGAGCCATTGGCGATGGCAATTTAAAAGAACGAATTGACACGAATCAAGTTCAGGAAGAATTGAATGATATTGCTTCTGCGATTAATTTTATGGTAGACAGTTTAGATCAATACATTCACGATATTTATACTTTAGAAATTAAGCAACGCGATGCCCACATGAGAGCATTACAGTCGCAAATTAATCCTCATTTTCTTTATAATACATTGGAATATATTCGCATGTATGCCTTGAGTCGGCAACAAGAAGAACTAGCTGATGTTGTCTATGCTTTTTCAACGTTACTTAGGAATAATATTAACCAAGAAAAAACCACGACCTTGGCAGAGGAAATCTCATTTTGCGAAAAATATGTGTATTTGTATCAAATGCGTTATCCCGACCAATTTGCCTATAAGTTCGAAATAGAAGAAGCAATTGCTGATGTTGAAATTCCTAAGTTTATCATTCAGCCGCTTGTCGAAAATTATTTTGTGCATGGAATTGACTATCAACGACAAGACAATGCTATCAAGGTCCACGCCTACCGAGAAGGCGAAAAAATTATTGTGGCTGTTGTGGATAATGGAAAAGGAATTACCGCCAATCGGTTAGAGGAAATTCGCGAACGTTTAAATCAAACAGAAATAGAAACGGAACAATCCATTGGATTAAGAAATGTTCATGAACGTTTACAACGCTTTTTTGGGGAGAGTTATGGTTTAACCATTGAAGGGAAAGAAGGAGAAGGGACGACAATTCGTCTTTCGTTTGTAGCATAAGGGGTGAAAAGATGTATCGAGTGATGTTTGTTGATGATGAATATATGATTTTAGAAGGCTTAAAATGGATTATTCCTTGGCAAGAGTTAGGCTTTGAAATTGTTAAAACAGCGCGTAGTGCGCAAGAAGCATTGGCTTTTTTAGAAACAGAATCCATTGATGTTTTATTAACAGATATTACGATGCCAGAAATGAGCGGGATCGAATTAATTGAGCAAGCAAAGAAAAAAGGACATCAATTTATTAGTTTAATTTTATCAGGTTATCAAGAGTTTGATTACGTCAAAAAAGGCATGGCTTTGCAGGTCCAAGATTATCTTTTGAAACCAGTCAATAAACAAGAACTATTAGCCAATATCCAGAGAATTAAAATAGAATTGGACCAACAAAAAAAATCCCATGCCCGCGTGCGTCTATATCTAGAAAATGGCTTGATGCGTTGGCTTAATGATGAAATCAGCGAAGGGGAATACGAAGAGTTAATGCAGCAATTTACGACTATAAAACCAGGTGATTTTACCGTTTTATTGGTTGAAGCTGAGATGCCATTTTTAGAAACAATCAAGGAACTATTTATGAAAAAAGGCCAACTGTTATTCATTGAAAGTTGGATGAGTACGTACCACCAATTGTTACTTATCTATAAAGGGGCCAGACAAGAAGCGTTCTTATTTATTCGTGAAATTGAAGCGATTCTAGCTGGTCAAGGTCAGATTTTTGTAGGGGAATCTGTCAATGAATGGGAAACGGTTTATGAAAGTTATGAGAAAGTAAAACAGTTGCAAGCAATTGAAACGTTTTATCAAGAATTTCTGCCAAATAATCAAAAAGAACAAATGAATCGTTCGGCAGAAGATTTTACTTTTCTAGCGTTTAACCAAGCCTTGATGATTGGGGATATGCAGACCATTCAACGGGAATTAGATGCTATTTTCAATCAGTTAAGTCAACAACACGCTACGCCAGAATATGTACGCTATGTAGTCTTCTTACTTTTTTCAGATATTTCGCGTCAGTATCCAACTGTGTTAGAAGAAAACTATGAAAAAATCGTGGAAGAAATTCGAGCCAGCAACAATCTTAATACACTGTATGCGTTAATGCAGCAAGTCTTGGCAGAAGTGAAAAATAAACCTAAAATAAAAAAATATTCAGAAAGTGTTAGCCAAGCTGTAGAAAGAATTGAACAAGGCTATTTAGAAGAATTAAACTTAAAAACGGTGGCGGATGAGCTTCATTTGAACCCTAGTTATTTAGGCCAAATTTTTAAAAAAGAAACCAAGCGGAGTTTTTCTCAATATTTGAATCAAGTGCGTACCAAGCATGCCCAGAAATTATTATTGTACACGGATGATACAATCAACGAAATTTCAGAAAAAGTAGGATTTAACAATACCAACTATTTTTCAAAAATGTTTAAAAAATTAAATGGAATTACGCCAAAAGAATTTCGAGAGCAATACCAATCAAATTACGCAGGTGTCGAAGAATAAAAAGAAAGATGTTCAATTTTTATGAACATCTTTCTTTTTATTATTTTTCCGTACTTAATGAAAACGGTCGTTCTGCTGTGGTTTGTGGATTCGGGACGATCCCTAATTGATAATCTAAAGTCCCGCCGTTTAATAGTTCTTGATGAGTAAAATAAGGCGCAGTATGTTTTTCTTGGTTTAACTGAATTTCATGAATAAATTGTTGTTGGACTTTGTTTGGTGATGTCTGAATGGTTAATTGTTTACCATTTGACAGTTTTACTTCCGCCGTCTGGACTAAAGGCATCCCGATTACATATTCACCAGTTCCTGGTGTGACGGGATAAAAGCCTAAGCTATTAAAAATATACCAAGCAGACATGCTACCATTGTCTTCATCACCTGGATAGCCAGTTGGTGAAGCATTAAATGTTTGCATTAGTTGTTTTAAAAGTGGTTGAGCCATCTCTGGTTTGCCGATGTAGCTGAATAGAAACGGATAATGGAAACTTGGTTGATTTGAGATGGCTAATTGACCAAAATCAATTGCCGCCATTTCACTCATTTCATGAATTTCAAAACCATAGCCTTCAACGTTAAAGTTAGGCGCTTGATTGCATAGCTGAATTAATTTTTTTTCGAAAGCTAACTCGCTACCATATAGCTTAATCAAACCTGCAAAATCTTGATAAACCGCAAAACTTGATTGCCAAGCACTTCCTTCGGCGTAATCTTTGCCCCAACGAATATCTAAAAAGTCAGGACGGAAATTACCTTCAGTATCCTTTGCTTGCATAAAGCCAGTTTCAGGATTAAAAAGTTGTTGATAATTCAAGGCTTGTTGACGATAAAACGTTGCGGTCTCTGAATCATTCAGTGTTTTTGCAACTTGTGAAATGCAGAAATCGCTGTACGCATAATCTAAGGTATGATTTACAGATTCATGATAGGTTGAAGGAACATAGCCATATTTTAGATAATCCAGAGTTCCTTGACGTCCATAATTTTCTCGTTCGCTTTGTTGTGTGGCGCCTTTTTTCATCGCTTCTAGGAACTGAGGCATCAAGTCAGGACGAATCTTTTTCACGGCGGCATCAGCAATGACAGCGTCAATCAAGGTGCCGGGCATTAAACCACGCTCATCTGGAGATAACCATTTTGGCAAGAAACCTGTTTCGTTGTAACTATTTAAAAAGCCTTCTAGCATCTCTTCGTATTTTTCTTGAGCAATTAGTGAGAACAATGGGTAGACCGTTTTATAAGTATCCCAAAAGCCATTATTGGTATATAGTACACCAGGACGAACCGTTTGCGAGAACGTATCATAATGAATCGGCTGCTGATTTTCGTCCAATTCATAAAAGGTTTGCGGAAATAGGAATGTTCGATACAGTGTATGATAAAACGTTTTAGTATGTTCAGGGTTTTCATGCGTTACTTTAAGGCGATCGAAATAATTATGCCAATCTGCGATTCCTTGTTGCAGCATCTCAGTAGAACGCAAAGAGATTTCTCGCGCTAAATTTAACAGCGCTTGTTTTTCAGAAATAAATGAACTACTAAAATGAACAACTTGTTGAGCAATATTTCCAAAAGAAAGAAGGATTTTGCCATCTTCACCTGAAGAAGGGGCAAACCATTTGGTTAAAGGCTGTTCAAAATGAAGCACAAAATAAAAACTAAAATCTGGATCTTCACAACCAGAATAGTTGATGACTTTTACAGCCACTTGATGGTCATCTAATTGTTTTACTTGATAACGTCCAGGCAGAGTTAGTAGTAAGTGATTATCTTTTTGTTGATAATCAATGGTTAAGATACCACCATACATGCTTGGGATTAATTGAGAAGTTATTTGATAGCGTAATTGAGTTAAGTTAATTTCGACAGGAGAAAAAAGGCTTTCTTCTGGACGATAAGAACTTTGGGCATGGAATAAAGAAAGTTCCGACAATGAACCACTGACAGGGGTCATTAATAAATGGCTAAAATCACCCATCCAAGGACTTGGTTGATGCGTTACTCGATAGCCTTGAAATGTTCGATCTTCTGGATGAAACCACCAGCTGCCTTTTTGGTCAGTTGTTTGCGGGGCGTAAAAATTCATCCCAAATGGCACGCCAGTATAGGGTAGACAATTTCCATTTGAAAAACTATGTTGGTTGGCAGTTCCGTGTCGCGTATCAATCGCTTGAATATTCATGAAAGTAGCTCCTTTGTTTTAAATGATATATCATATAGGCTGATTATAGCACAAAAAACAAGAAATGAAAGCGTATTTATTCGCTTTTTTATTTATTTTTAACGAATTGGTATATTCAATTTGAAGAGGGAATTGACAAGCATGTTACAATGGATAAGGAATCGATATTGGAGTGATTGTTATTTATTTTTTTAGTACAAAAAGTCAGCAATTTTTTGCGTATGTTTGGGCCATTTTCCCAGTCATCGCCTTTTTTTTGGTTAGTTTTTATACATTGGATTTTTTATTTTCCCCAAGCTATTTAATTATGGTGCCTGTATTTACTATTATGTTTAAAATTAACTATAAAAAAGATTATTCGTTTGTAGCGCTGCTCAAAATGAGTATCAGGCAATTTGTGATCAGTTTTTTAGCATTTATAGCTAGTAGTTCCTTTAGCTGGTCTATTATTTTAAATAGTAGTGTGACATTTTTAATTGTTTATTTATTTTATTCATCTGCGACACCGATGCGGTACCATAGTTATTTGATGATGTTTACGTTTTGTCAGTTAATCCAGGTTAAAGGAAATACATTTTTGATGCAATCTCAAGTTGTGGCCTTTTTAATTGGTCTTTTTTTATTGGCTTTAACACTAAACGCTTGGTGGCAAACGGGATTAAGTCAGCTTACCAGCTTAAAGAGTAGAGGCCATGTTCGCTTTTTTAAAAGCATTCAATTAAATATGAAGCAACAAAAATTGACGGTTATTAATTTCTGGCACGACTTACAACAGACTTTTTTTGGGATTACAAGTTTCAAACAATTTTTAGAAAGTCCTGACGAAAGAGTGCAACGATTTCGTTTAGCTATTCGTATGAGTTTCACCATTACGCTGAGTTTTATTTTAATGTGGAGTGTAGGAGGCATTAAAATAATTTGGATTCCGATGAATGTTTTTCTACTCTTGCATCCAGTGAAAGCAGAAATGAACACGCGTATTAAGACACGTTTTTGGGGGACTCTTTTAGGATGTTTCCTTAGTCTGTTTGTTGTCAATTGGCTTCAATTGCCACTGACACACCTCATTGTTTCTAGTTTGATTGGCATTTTTGTTTATGCCCTAAAACCAGGAACCGTGTTACAAGTGACAATGGCAACGATTTTTGGGTTATGTTTGGCAACAATTAGTTTACGAGGGATGTACGCCGCAGAGTTGCGGGTCTCTTTTGTATTATTGGCAATTTTTGTTGTTTGCTTAATTGATTTAGGTTTATTTGTTTATCAGCGTATTTTACGTTTTTAAAAAGTGTGGCACAGAGGGTGATTTACCCGTTGTGCCACACTTTTTAATTTTCTAAATTCGTTAATTTTTCCAAGTAATGATTTTCTATTTGCGGAAAATCTATTTTTTCTGGTGCTGCATCAGGAGTTTCAACTACTTGCTTCAAGCGATTGAGAACAATTGACCAACCAGCGATATCTTTATGGCGAGGTGTTGTAAAATTTTCTGGGAGAGATTCTGAAAAGACTAACAGGGTCTGATGAGGTGCTTGTTCTTTTAAGTCAAAATAGATAATACCAGTATCCCAAGTCACGCCCAGATATTTTTCCTCTGCATAATCAGTGAAAGGCATTGTTTCTTCAAAATCGGGCAGAATAAACCGCCAAAACCCGTTAACACCTAATTCACCAATTTCTAATTCTGGAAACCATTGTTTTAGCTTGTCTGTCTCAGTCAGGTAGCGCCAAATCGTTTGAGGGCTGGCTGAAATTGCCCGTTCTGTACCAAAATAAATCGTCTGGTTTTCTAAGCGAAAGGTATCTTTCATTTTGTTTCTCTCCTTTATTTATTATTCATGAAGTTCTAAAGGTAGTCCATCTGGATCAAAAAAGAAGGTCATTTTTTCACCCGTAAAATCATCTACTCGTAGCGGTTCTGTTTCAATTCCTTGCTCATTTAAAAAAGCAATCACTTCTTCAATATGTTCAACTTTAAAAGCTAAATGACGTAATCCTAAAGCTTCAGGATAAGAGGGGCGAGCGGGAAATTGATCAGAAATAAAAATTTCCAATTCTTGGCTGCCTAATTTTAAATCTAATTTAATATCGTTTTTTTCGGGACGATGATTTTCGCGAAGAACTTCAAAGCCCAACTTTTCGACATAAAAATTTTTAGTTGCTTGATAATTTGAGGCATTGATTGCCACATGATGAATTTCTTTAAAAAACATTTTTCATACTCCTTTTCGTTTTTTCCCTCTGTAGTATAGCAATAAAGAAGCAGCTAAAAAAGCGTTCTGTTTGACTCTTTAAGAAAAGACAAGGGATTTGCAAAAAAATAAAATTATTTTTTTGAAAGAAAGCGCTTGCCAAAAAAAGAATAATCAAGTATGATGTATATACAACTTAATTGTATATACAAGTTTGAGAGGAGAATGTAAAATGGGTAAGTTTCAAAGCGATGCACAACAGTTGTTGAAAGCAGTAGGAGGCAAAGAAAATATTTCAGCTGTTTCTCATTGTGCAACTCGAATGCGTTTTGTATTAAAAGATCCAAAAAAAGCGGATGTACCTGTGATTGAAGATATTCCTTCTGTAAAAGGAACCTTTACAAATGCTGGACAGTTTCAAGTAATTATTGGGAATGAAGTCCCACAATTTTATAATGATTTTTCTGCAATTTCCGGTTTAGAAGGGGTTTCAAAAGAAGAAGGGAAAGCAGCTGCCAAAAGTAATTTGAGTCCTGTTCAACGAGTTGTTTCTGTTTTAGCTGAGATTTTTACACCATTGATTCCTGCACTTGTTATCGGGGGATTGATTTTAGGGTTCCGCAATATTTTGGAAGGGGTTCCATTTGGCTTTCTTGATGGTCAAACAATCGTGGAAGTTTCTCAATTTTGGAATGGAGTCAATTCATTCTTATGGTTAATCGGCGAAGCAATTTTCCACTTCTTGCCAGTTGGGATTACGTGGAGTATTACGAAGAAAATGGGAACCACACAAATCTTGGGGATTGTCCTAGGGATTACATTAGTCTCACCACAACTTCTGAATGCTTATTCAGTTGCGACGACTAAAGCAGCAGAAATTCCTTTCTGGGATTTTGGGTTTGCTCAAGTTAACATGATTGGTTATCAAGCGCAAGTTATCCCAGCTATGTTAGCCGGCTTCTTGCTTGCCTATCTTGAAATTTTCTTTAGAAAAGTGATTCCTCAAGCAATTTCAATGATTTTTGTCCCATTGTTTGCTTTAGTACCAACAGTATTGGCTGCACATGTCATTTTAGGACCAATCGGTTGGACGATTGGTAGTTGGGTTTCTGATATTGTGAATGCAGGATTAACGTCAACATTTAATTGGTTATTTGGCGCCGTCTTTGGCTTTATGTACGCACCATTAGTTATCACTGGGTTGCATCATATGAGTAATGCTATTGATTTACAGTTGATTGCTGACTTTCAGTCAACCAACTTATGGCCAATGATTGCTCTATCAAATATTGCACAAGGTTCAGCAGTTTTAGCGGTTATCTTTATGCATCGTGGAAACAAAAAAGAAGAACAAGTTTCGATTCCAGCAATGATTTCTTGTTACCTAGGTGTGACTGAACCAGCGATGTTTGGGATCAACTTAAAATATGTTTATCCATTTGTTGCGGGCATGATTGGTTCAGCAATGGCCGGAATGTTTGCCACTTTAATGGGCGTTCGTGCGACAAGTATCGGCGTCGGTGGCTTGCCAGGAATTTTATCTATTGTGCCACAATATTACTTGCCGTTTTTAGGCGCAATGGTGATTGCCATTATCGTACCAATGGGCTTAACTTATATTTTCAGAAAGAAAGGCATCTTTAATAAAGTCGATCCAGTTGATGAAGCAACAGGGATGTTATACAGCGAAGAAGGGTAATCGCTTTTTGAAGTTAAGAAGAATTCGTAGACATTTGTCTACGAATTCTTCTTCTTTTTATAGAAACTATTGGCTTTTTTCTCTCTTTCAGTTAGACTAAAAAGGTTGAGAAAAGGAGAGCGTAAAAATGGATATTTATTTAAAAAAAGCAATTTTACACATTATTGATCGAGAAACTGGGACGCCGGTTTTCTCTGAAAAGGAACTAGATTTAACCACTGAGTATATTCGAACGTATTTAACTGCAAAAATTTCAAAACTTTCGACTGCACAAACAAAGACTGGAACATTGGCGGAAAATAGTTCCTTTGTTGACACGTTACGTGGGATTCCTAGTGATTTTGTAAAGAAAAGCCAAGAAGTTACCCAACATTGGTATGATGTTTATTCAGGAAGCGAAGATGCGCCTAGTGCTGATATTTTGTTCATTTTATATGAATTAGATACGGTGTTACATGTCGCAATGATTAAATTAAACTATAAAGAAAGTTACACGCATTACGTCGACTATGAAGAAGAATCCGTTTATAACAAACTGATTATCAATCGAGCAATTTTGTCTTCAAAATCACAAAAACCAGATGAAGGAATTACAGTTGACTTAGATACATTAGCGTTTGAATTACTAGAGAAAAGATATGAATTTTCAGGAGAAAAAATCTGGTATTTCTCTGAAAAAGTGATTGAGACGCAAGCGGCACCTTCCATGGAAGAAAATATCAAAGAAATTAAAAAGGCAGTCAAACGCATTGGAAAGAAATTTAACGAAGATGAGTTTGAACTAATGGCTTCTGTAAAAGAAGCGGTATATGATAGCATTGAGGAAACGGGAACGATTGACAATGAGCAGATTGCTGAGCAAGTATTTAAAGAAAATGTATCAGCTAAATTAGCTTACCAAGAAGAAGTGAATGAGTCGAAGTTTGTCGACAAAACACCGCCAGTCAGAGAATCTCGCGAAATTTCTGAAAAGAAATTTGGCAAACAGAAGTTAAAAATGGATAACGGTATTGAATTAATTGTTCCGTTAGATGTTTACCGCAATGGCGATTTAATTGAATTTGTTAATAATCCAGATGGCACAGTGTCCATTATGCTAAAAAATATCGAAAAAATTAGTAATCAATTATAAAGAAAAAACCGTTGGTCGCTTGCCAACGGTTTTTTCTTTATTTTAATTTTTCTAAAGCTTTTTCAGGGACTTCTTTTTCTGTCACTTCATTCCAGCTGATCACGCCTTTACGGGGATTAACTTTCAATTTTAGATAGGCTTTCATACGCAAAGGTTGATCACGGGATTCGTTTAATTCCACGGTTTTTTCTTCACCGTTTTTATTAAACGCAGGTTGTTGATAGTAATAAATGGTCATTGCTTCACCAGAATTTGTTTTTTCATCTTTCTTTTCACCAGATGTTGTGATTTGTGTATAATAGGCTTCTCCACCGTAATAGTAATTATAAACGCCCCAGCTACCACCGGCTAAAATGACTATGGGAATTAATATTTTTAGTAATGTTTTCATTTTCCTCACCTCAAGGAATAGTATGCCTTTTTTTTAGGAAATTTGCCATATTTTTTTCCGTTAATTGAGTGACAATTTTGTTAGTTTCGGCACTTTCTTGAAAAATTCATCATTTTTTTAAACAAAAGACAACGTTTGTCGCTCCCTTTTTTTCACTATCATGCTACAATAAAGAAAAAAAGATGGAGGTAGAGGACAATGATGCCCTTTTATTTTGGAATCGATCCAACCTATATATTGGTAATTATCGGAATTGCGATTTCTGGTGCGGCCTCCGCATATGTTAACAGTACCTTTCGTAAATATGATCAAGTACGAAGCAGTAAACATGTTACAGGCACGCAGGCAGCACAATATATTTTACAAAAAGAACAAATTAATGATGTTGGAGTTCAGCAAATCGCTGGTGATTTAACCGACAATTATAATTCTGGAAACAAAATGTTGAGCTTATCCGAAGCCACTGCTCAATCGACATCGGTCGCGGCTATTGGCGTGGCGGCTCATGAATGCGGACATGCGGTACAAGATCATACGAACTATGTGCCTTTACGTCTTCGTGCAGCTATTGTTCCAGTTGCCAACATCGGTTCAACCATTTCCTTTCCACTAATTTTGATTGGTGTTTTATTTAGTTGGAATCAAACATTAATCAACATTGGAATTTTGGCTTTTTCATTAGCCTTGATTTTTCAATTGGTGACTTTACCGGTGGAGTTTAATGCGTCTAGACGTGCGTTAAGTATTCTTTCTGAAGGTGGGTTATTAACAGAAGAAGAAGTCCCAATGGCCAGAAAAGTTCTTTTTGCAGCTGCACTTACCTACGTAGCAGCGGCGCTTTCGACCTTTTTACAACTTTTACGTTTGGTTATTTTATTTGGTGGCAATAACCGACGAGACTAAGTGCTAGTAAAGGTCTTTCTATTACGCATAAAAGTAATAATATGTTATGATTAAAGTAGAAAATAACAGAGGAGCTGAAGGAAATGAAAGCATCAACAAAAATTGGTATCGGTTTAAGCATTGCTGCAGTTGCAAGTGTCTCTGTTGCAGTCATCGCTTCTGAAAAAATTATTAAGAAGGTATCTCATGTTTCCAATCGTTATAAAGTTAAAAAGTTTGTAGACGATAAATTTGATGGAAACCAAAAATTATTATCGATTGTCGATGATTTATCCGATGATGAATTAGATTCTGTTTTAAATGTTGTGGATCGTGTGAAAGATGGCGGTTCAAAATTAGCTGAATATGGCGAAAAAGTTAAAGACAATACAGATTCTTTAAAAGAACGCTTTTTCACATTTATTGAAGATGCAATGAAGTAAAAAAGATGGCCTAGGCCATCTTTTTTTTATAAAAATAATTCTTTTGTTTCAACATAATAGCCTCTGCCACCAACTAGAACTTGATCAATTGTCTTTTGGGATGTAGTGTTCAAACGCACTAAGACTTCTGAAGGAGCGTTTAAGGTATAACCTTGGGCAAAGGTGTAATTGGTTTTTTGTAAAATTTGGTGATGGTGCAGATAACAAGCTAACGCACCATTTGATGTACCAGTAGCGGCTTCTTCATCGATGTCATAAAGGGGTGCAAAATTCCTACAAATGATATTTTCTTCAGACAAAGCAAAAAGATGCATCCCAATAACTCCATACTTTTGACTAAGTAACTTAATTTTTTCAAAGTTTGGTTGTAAATCCTGTAATAATTGCGCATTTTTAATGGGAACCAAAATATCTTTTAGGCCCGTTGACACAATCTGGATAGGAAAAGCAGTTGCCACTGCGTTTAAATCAAAGCAGCCGCTCAATTCTTCTAAAGTGAGCGTATCATAAAAAGTTGGGACAGTTTGTTCCATAAATAGTTGTTCACCGTTCGCCGTGATTGCGAGCAAACCGCTGTTCGTTTCGATTGTATATGCTGTTTGCAATAATTTATTTAAGTGCTTCATGATGGTGAAAGCGCCAATTGTCGCGTGGCCACATAAGTCGACTTCTTCTTTTGGTGTAAAATATTCAAGGCGGAAATCAGCAATCTTTGAGTCTGAAATAAAAGCAGTTTCTGCAAATCCTAGTTCTTTGGCGATGGCCATTTTTTGGGTTCTCGTTAAGGGCTGTGTCATAAAAACAACGCCTGCTTTGTTGCCACCTTCGTGGTTTTTACTAAATGCACTAGCGACATATGCGGTAATTTTCATTGGAACGCCTACTTTCTAATTGGGAATAAAAAACATACGAGTAAAAAATGGACGTACTACTTTCTTAATAACAAATAACAAAAGATTAAATCATCCATTTTTTTTAAAGATAAGCCAGTTTGTTCAAAAAACTTTTCCAACCGATAGTGTAAAGTATTTCGATGCATAAATAAATCTTTTGCAGTGGAGCTGATATTGCCTTGATTTTTCCATAAAGCGCTGATGATTGGCTGAATATCGGTGTCTTTATTTAATAAACGACGATAATACTCAACAAGTACATTTTGGCTCATGGCTTCCTTGGTAAAATAGTGGAGGGCAACATCAGTTAAACTAAAAACAGTCGTCCGACTAGAGGAATTAAGTTCTTCTGAAAAAATACGTTGTTCTTCATGGAAACAACGCCGGAGAATGTCTTCAGAGGAATAAAAATTGCCAACAAATACAGCACTAGTGCAATCAAAGTCTGTATCTAATGTTAAAAAGATCCCTTGAATTTCTTCTTGTTGAAAGGTATTTTTTGACTGTTCTTCAACTAAAATATACATATTATTACTTGGACTGAAACAATCAACTGTATCTGGAAACATCTTTGTTAAATTAAATTGCCATTCAGCTTGTAATTCTTTTGTGACATTCGTTTGAATTTGCAACATACGAAAGGTCCCTTCGGCAGGTAATTTTGCCTGTTGAAATAAGTAACTGAACCAAGGATGGTTACCAGTAATTGTTGGGTTTTCAGAAATTGGGAAAAGCGCTTCCAACAAATGCTGTTCTTTAATACTTAAGAAAGCTTTATTCACAATGAAAAATTGGTCGTCAACAGGAATTGAATAGGTGGCTTCGGAACCAATTGTTTTTGATAAATAGCCTTTGGGATAAAGCTGAGATAAATTTTCAATAATCATAGACACACCTCACTGATTTATTGTACCATGAAGCAAGACAGAAGTTTAGTGGGAAAAAGCCGAAAGGTGGAAATTAATTGGGAAAAAAAGAAACAACGTTAACACAAGAAGAAAAAGAATTTTTTATGCGAGAAGCCATTGCAGAAGCGAAAAAAGCAGAAGGTTTGGCTGAGGTGCCTATTGGAGCTGTAATTGTTCGGCAAGGGGAAATTATTGGCCGCGGGCATAATCTGAGAGAAGCACGGCAAGAAGCAACGGCGCATGCAGAAATGTATGCAATCCAAGAAGCGTGTCGCGGGATAGAAAATTGGCGTCTAGAAGAAACCCAATTATTTGTAACTTTAGAGCCTTGTCCAATGTGTAGTGGGGCGATGCTTTTAGCACGAATTCCAGAAGTTTATTATGGCGCAACCGATCCTAAAGCAGGCACTGCTGGCACATTGATGAATTTATTAGAAGATGAACGCTTCAATCATGTGGCCTATGTCGAAGCAGGCGTTTTAGAAGAAGAGTGTCGCTTATTGCTAGTTCAGTTCTTTAAAAAGTTACGGGCAAAGAAAAAAGAAGAGAAACTTTTAAAAAATCAAAAGAAAGACTAGTCAAAAGAATAAAAATACGTTATACTAGGTTTTGCCGAAAGGCTAGGACAATGGCGGGCTAGTGAATTGTGTCAGATCCGGAAGGAAGCAGCACTAAGCAAGTGCCGCCATGTGTCTGAATTATAGTTGATATCAAAGGCTTTAAGCCTTTTTTTATTTGTTTTGAATTAAAAAAGGGGCACGAAAGGGGCAATTACTTGCCATATTTATTTAGAGCTTCTACCAGATTTGTTTTAGCTTTTTTTGTAACATGAGTATAAATTTTTAAAGTTGTTTCCGTGTCAACGTGGCCTACACGTTCCATTATTGCTTTTACTGGTACATTTAATTCTGCAAGTAGTGAAATATGAGAATGTCTAAAAATATGACTTGATATAGTTTTGTTTATTTTATTTTTACCTAGACTTTCATTAGCTTTCTTTAGAGAGGCATTGAATGAATTAACTTGAATTGGGTTGCCCGTTTTGCCTACAAATAGATAATTTGTTTGCTCTTTGAATTTTATTTCTCTTTCTAAAATTAACTCTTCGATTATTTCTACAGCTCTATTTGATAATTCTACTTTCCTGAATGATGCTAGAGTTTTAGGTAATTCTTTTGTAGCGTTTTTATAACCGTTAGAATAATCCAGAGTTCCATTAACTAAAATAGCATGTTCATTTTTTACATAATCATTTATAGTAAGACTAATTGCTTCACCAGCTCTTAATCCAGTTAAATACATAAACTCTGCTAAACGACCATGATGGACACTTTGAAATGTAGAATAATAATAGTTTAATAATTGATAAACCTCTTTCTCTTCGAGGTATTTACTTTCTATATTTTCAAAATTTTCTTTTGTTAGTGGGGGTTTAACAACTTTCACTCTATTGATAGGATTTTCATCAATCATTCCCATGTCTTGTGCATAAGTGAAGGACATGTTAAGCACACTTTTGAATTTTTTCTTATACTCCCACGAATGCGGTAAATCATTAATAAAGTCTTGGAAAAATTTTGTATCTGTGTTTCTTATGAGTACATCAACATTCATATTGGAAAATATATATTTTAAAATTTTTCCGTAAGCTTTAACTGATGTTTTCCTAATAGATAATTGATGTTGTTGCCACCAGCTATTTAAGAGATTCTCTAATGATACTTTTTGTTGATCTTTTTTCTCCATTCGATTATTAATCTTATCCTGTAATTCCATCATCGCTTGTTTTTTTGCTTGGTTAGACTTCGAATTAAGTGTAACTGAAACACGTCGATATTTTTCCGTGTACGGATCTTTATATCGCTCAAAGTATTTAAATTTTCCATTAGTAAGTTCCTCGATCCACAATGTTAAAACTCCTTTCGAATGTATGTTCTCAAGTATTGAAAAAAGAAAAGCCCGAAGGCCATTCCTTTTACTTAAACAAATCCCAAAAGCTAAAAGTTGTTTTATTATATACTTTATTATACATAGCTTTCTTGGGGTTCTTAATGAAACCAGTTCCTTTTTGCCCATAACCAGGAATTACTGCTTTTTTAAGCTTACGTTTAGCTTTTCCAGTAGTACGAGCACTTATTGATTTTTTTATACTTGGTTTACGCATTCCTACTTTCATGTAAAACACGTCCTTTTATATATGATTTAGAAGTTTTCTGAAACAACCTCTCCATTTACAATTTTTGCAATCTCTTTATTATCTTTGAGTAATACTATAGGGTAATCTATTTCATATGCAGATTTAGCTGACTTAGATAACGATTTGGCACTGTCTAATAAAGATTTTTTTATATCTGATGAATCGAGTTGTTTAACTTTTGAAATATCAATGTCTAGCTGTTCGCTATCAGTATTAAATTTAGAAATAGCTCCAGTTGATTTAAAGATGTAATCAGAATCTCGAACCAAGTAATTTTGATATTCTAATTCCTTAGAGGAATGAGAGCTGTTATTATCTAATATTGGAAATGTAACATTACCATCTTGAACAACAAAAACATCTTTATTAATATCACCAGGATATTTCAATTTAATTTTATATTCTTTACCAATGGCCTTAGAAATACTTTTAGATAAATTTGTAAAGTTAGATGAAATATCAGTTAAAGAATCTTTGTATTTTGGTATTTCGGCATTATCTGCAACAGTTTTTAAAGTATCTGTTACTGATAATCCTACTATTGGATCTAAAACAAAGCTTTTTGATTCTTTATCAAAAGTAACTTTATGATTTTTGGAAAAATTATCTTGTAAGTCTTTTAAAGTTGAGCTTATTAATTCTTCTTTTTTGTTATCAAGTTTACCTACTTCAGTTTCTGAACTATTATTTGTTTTTTCGGTAGATTGAGAACATCCAGATAACGCAACGGTCAATAGCAAAAAAGATGTGAAAATAACCTTCTTTTTCATTTTTAAAACTCCCCATTTCTGATATAATGTATTTATTGAATAATTCTCACAAATGAGGAAAGAGTTCCGTGTTGTAGCACGGGGCTTTTTTATTGTAAATTTGTATTTAAAATCATGACTGATAAATCATTAAACTCAAAAATTCTACCTTTATAAAAATGGGTATCACCAAATTTTTGACGATAATAGGCGAGTACATTTTTTAGCGTTTCAACGTCTACCCCTAAAAATTCAGCGCACGTGTAATGATTACTGAATCCTGATTCTGAACACTTAATTAAATCATCTAAAGTGACTAATTGTTCTAAAGCATATTGTCTAGCTTTTAATTCTTGTTTGCGGTTTTCTAAACAATCCTGGTTTAATATATCGCCAAACGAAGTATCATGGTGACCAAGTTCTTCAGCTAGCACATTTCTTTTTTCAACTAGACTCAACGATTTTTCAATATAAATTCTACCATCACGGTACAACCCATAGCATCCAGTATTTTGAAACAAATCTGTTTCAATAACTGGTGCTTTTTTCTGTACCTCTGACACCAACAGTTCATATTCGTTCATAAAATACTCCTGAAAATTATTCTTTATCATCTGATTCATCATCAAAAAGATGTTTACATTCTTTTTGCTTTCTATCATAATCAGCATCCACTTTATCTAGAAATTGATTAATTTTAAGTTTCTCTTCATCAGTAAATACTTTATCAGGGTCTGGTGAATGCGCAGCTAAAGTATCATATTTTTTCTTGTTAATGTTAACCACATTATTAGAAGCTTTGTTTTGTTTTTCTAAATGAGACTTAGCTTCGTTATATATAAGCTGTTGGAGCTTGGGTTCTAACTGGTTGAATATAGGAACTATGTCTAGATCATTTTTTTCACTAGATCTTTTTTCGTCAGGGATTCTTTTTTCAGAGACATCAAAGCCCATTAACCAAGGTTCATTAACATCTAAAGTTTTAGAGAGTAAATATATTCTATTTTGGTCTGGGTTGGATTTGCCATTTACATATTGAGACAAATGGCTTTTTGTCATGGTAATCCCTAACTTTTTTTGATATGGAATAGACATATTTAAAATATCAACTTGTCTTAGTCCGCGTTCACTCATTATTTGTTTTAATCTAGAACTATAATTTGATACAAGAGTCATCTAAACTCACCTCCTGACATTATTCTATATTACTTTGAAGATAAGTTCAACGAAAAAGTTAAATTATTTTGAACTTTTCTGTTGACAGTTGTATTTGTAGATGCTAATATCAGTTTGCAAGTTAAAATATTTTAACTTAAAAGGAGGTGACCACATGAGTTACGATTTTTCAAAACTAAATGGGAAAATAGTAGAAAAATTTGGGACACAGTATAATTTTGCCATTGCACTAGGATTGTCAGAGAGAACTATATCTTTGAAACTTAACGGCAAAGTTGATTGGAAAAGTTCCGAGATTATGAAGATTGTCGATTTACTGGAAGTAGATGCTGGTGAAATTCCAGAATATTTTTTTAGAAAGAAAGTTAAAACATTTTAACTAAATAGGTTTAATATAAACAACATAGAAGGGATGAATCCTTATGAACGAACTAATTAAAGTTACAACAAATGAAAATGATGAACAATTAGTAAGTGCTAGAGAATTACATGGATTTTTAGGTATCAAGAAAAGATTTAGCGCTTGGTGGAAACAGTACGATGAAATGTTTATAAAAGAAGAAGATTTTACGAGCGTACCTGGAGGTACACCTGTCTCAGGAGGGAACGGAAATATTCAATATGTATCTGACTATGTATTAAAACTTGATGTTGCAAAGCATATTTCAATGTTAACTAAAACAGAAAAAGGAAAAGAAGCTCGTGGATATTTTATCCAACTAGAAAAGTTTTGGAATAGCCCAGAAATGGTGACTAAACGTGCTCTTGAATTTCAACAGAAAAAAATAGAAGTATTACAACTAGAAAATGAATCGTTAAAACCTAAAGCATTATTTGCGGATGCCGTGGATGCAAGTAAGACTTCCATTTTAATCGGTGACCTAGCTAAGTTAATCAAGCAAAACGGCATCGACATTGGGCAGAATCGTTTATTCCAATGGCTGCGAGACAATGGGTATCTAATTGCTCGAAAAGGTGAAAGCTACAATATGCCAACCCAGCGGTCACTTGATTTGGGAATTGCGGAAATCAAGGAACGAACCCATAACAATCCAGATGGAAGTATTCGAATTAGTCGAACGCCGAAAATTACTGGTAAAGGGCAATTATATTTTGTTAACAAGTTCTTACATGACAAGACAGCATAGAAAGGAGATGTCTACATGCAAATCACACTAGCAAAGACTATCGATTTACAGCAAGCTTGGATGGCAAAAGATGAAGCAATTGTTTATTTTGGCTATCAGCATCACAAACCAACATTTCAAAAACTTCTGAGAGAGTTTAAGGAACATAAAGAATTTAAAGATGGATATAGACTCGTTACATCATGCATGCCAATTATCCACATTCAGAAATTTGATGAATTTTTGGTTTGGCGGGAAAAAAACAAGTATAAGCGAAATAAATAGACGTTATAGGAGGTAAATAATATGAGAAAAATTTATAACTTAAGAAGAATTGCAGTACTGCTTATTGTTTTCGGATTGGGTCTGCTAGTGGGTGGAAACTTTAATCCAATCATCCAAAATGTGTATATTGGATTGTTCATTATTTGGACATTATTTTATGACTTAGCTCTTGAAGATAGAGAGGTAAATAAATGACAAGGAAAGAAAATTAAAACAAACGAAAAGGGTTGCTGATTTATGGTACCAGCAACAAAAAAATCAAATATACATTATGCAACAAAAAGAGAGAAGAGGAATTTAGATGTTTCAAGCGGTTGGTAAAGATAGTTTGAAAATTTATGTTGTCGAGAAAACGAAAGCATTGGTATTTCAAAAGCTGAAAGAAAAATATCCGTATACAGTATTTGATAAAGGACTATATCCAGAAGCTTTATTTATCCGAGAAACAAAAAAGTGACTCCGCCGCCAAGCATAGAGTCACAAACAAAAATATACTAGGAAAATTATATCACAGAAATGAGGTCTTGTGAATGAATCGTAGTGAAGCAGATGCATTAGATCGATTTTTAACGGAACCGAAAGAAAAACCACGTAAGGAAACTTACGAAAATGATCCAGTGGATACCACTGATTACTTCGGGAATGAAATTGCCGATGAAGATGGCGTGTTTGAGTTAACTTTTGCAATTAAATGTCTTTACACAGGACGACCAGTACTCACTTGTAAAAAAATTGCTACACAAGACACAATTGTCGATTTAATAGAAGAATTAGGCGAAGAAAACGTGTACCTAATTGAATATGTGAGTTTAGGAAAAAGATATAAGGAGGGCTTATTGAATGTCTGAAGCAACCAAAACAGATTTTTCTAAATTAAATGTTTACCAGAAATTAGCACATGTAAGACAAAAAGCTCCGTATATCCAAAAAAGTAAACGAGGCCAACAGTATAGCTATGTAGGTTCAAGTGATGTATTGGCTGCGCTAAATGCAGTTATAAATCAAGTTGGGTTAATTTTGAAGCCAGAAATTGTTGCTCATCAAGTTCGGGAGTCACATGATGAAGTATGGAAAGCAGACAAAGTAAAGAAAGAGGCTGTGCCTAAAAAGCGCACAACTTATTTTACGGAATTAGAGTTGGTGATGACGTGGGTAAATATCGATAATCCTTCTGAGATTGTAGCTTGCTCTTGGTATAGCCAAGGAGTAGATATTGAAGGTGAAAAAGGCGTCGGAAAAGCATTGACTTATGCTGAAAAGTACTTTTTATTGAAGTTCTTTAATATCGCAACAGATGATGATGATCCTGACAAATACCAAAAAGAACAATTAAAAAATACGGCAATCACTGAAAGGCAAATAGATACACTAAATGCATTAATTAGCAAAGTGTCCGAGTTAGCAGGACAGGAATTTGAAGCCGTAAAATCATTAGCTATCAATGATTCTGATTTAAATCCTAAGAAACCATTTGAAGAGTATAGCGCCTATGATTATGGAGTTATTTCTAAATTGCTTGCAAAATGGACGAATTTTTATGAATCCAGACAGAAGGTCCAAGAAGAAAAGAAGTGATTGAATGATTGGAAAAATCATAAAACATAAAGGAAACAAATTAGCCATTGAGTTTGAAGAAGAAATAAATCCAAACTTTTTAAAATTACTAGCAAATGACGATGATAATTTAGTCAAAGTAGAGCTTTTAGACAATCGAGAAATGTCACAGAAACAAAATGCGTTGTCGCACGTTTTAATAGCTGATATAGCTCGATGGAGCTATGACGAACCCTTATGGATTGAAGAAGTATTGAAATATTACTACCACTCTGTGAGTGGGGTATATTTCGAGCATAAAAAAGCAACAAAAAAAGAAGCGAATGACTGGATCAATTTCCTGATTAAATTTATCCTACAAAATCGCATTCCATTAAAAAGAAAATATAAATATTTATCAGAAAATAATAAATGGTTTTATTATTGCTTGAAATATCGACAATGTTGTATTTGTCGAGAACAAGCAGATGTTTGTCATATCGAAGTTGTCGGAATGGGTCGCAATCGTAAGAAAATAAGTCATGAAAATTTTACTTTTTATGCAGGTTGCCGTTTCCATCATCAAGAAGAACATCGTATTGGTACTAAGAACTTTTTAAATAAGTATCAAATAAAACCAGTCAAACTAAATATTGAGGAACGCAAGAAATTAAATATAGGAGGATAACCAGTGAATGAACATAGAGGCTTTTATGCTATCATTCCAGCCATTGTCCGCTACGATAACCAATTAAATGGGAATGCAAAGCTATTATATGGAGAGCTGACAGCATTAGCAAATGAAAGAGGCTACTGTTGGGCAACAAATCAATACTTTGCCAGCCTATACAACGTTAGCAAACGGACGATCATATCATGGATGAAGCAATTAGAAAAACGAAAATATATAAAGATACAAGTCTTTTACAAACCAGATAGCAAAATTGTAGATCGTAGACATATTTATATATTGCCTTTTCCAACTGATACAGAATTCTACACCCCTAGTGAAGAAAATTTCA